>ERZ1034984.1356-NODE-1356-length-23418-cov-16.330309_pt1 | contig 23418 bp, 20 predicted proteins | sample MGYA00520589_ERZ1034984 | MGnify/ENA primary metagenome ERZ1034984 (study PRJEB33766, sample SAMN09781790) | gut metagenome | biome: gut microbiome | host: Homo sapiens | place: Madagascar | study: EMG produced TPA metagenomics assembly of the PRJNA485056 data... | reverse complement strand
TATGATTTTGTTTATTCAAATAAATGATGTTATTAATAAAAGATATTTTAATTAATGTCTTTTATTTATTTTGATTATGTGTTAAAATATGTTGCGAGGGATTTTTATGTTTAAAATAGGAAATATTGAAATGAAAAATAATATAGTACTTGCTCCTATGGCTGGTGTTTGTAACAGTGCTTTTAGAAAGATAATAAAAGAAATGGGATGTGGTCTTATTTATGCCGAGATGGTAAGTGATAAGGGAATGATTTACAATAGTCAAAAAACAAAAGATATGCTTTATTTTGAGGAATGCGAGCGGCCAATAGCACAACAAATATTTGGCAGTGATAAGAGTACTTTTGCTAGTGCTGCTAAAATGGTTGAGGATATTATGCATCCAGATATTATTGATATTAATATGGGATGTCCTGTTCCTAAGGTGGCTATTAAGTCACAAGCTGGTAGTGCTCTTTTGAAGGATCCTGAAAAAATAAGAGACATAGTTAGTTCAGTAGTAAAAACAGTAAAAGTACCTGTAACTGTTAAGATTAGAAGCGGTTGGGATACAAATAGTATAAATGCAGTTGAGGTCGCAAAAATATGTGAAGAGGCAGGTGCTAGTGCAATTACAGTACACGGTAGAACTAGAAGTCAAGGTTATTCTGGGAATGTTGATTTAGATATCATAAAGAAAGTAAAAGAAAATGTTAATATACCTGTTATTGGTAATGGGGATATTACTTCTTTAGAAAGCGCTAAAAAAATGATAGAGTACACTGGCTGTGATGCTATTATGATTGGAAGAGGTGTACTTGGAAATCCTTGGCTTATTAAAGAATTAGTAACATACTTTGATACTGGTGAGATTATAGAAAAACCTAGTTACGAAGAGAAGATTAATATGTGTTTTCATCATTTAGAGTATTTATTGAAGATAAAACCAGAGAAAACTGCTGTACTAGAAATGCGTAGTTTTGTAGCTTGGTATATTAAAGGTTTACCTAATGCTCAAAGTGTTAAAAACGAAGTATTTAAAGCAAAAACTAGTGATGAACTTAAAAAAATTCTTAATAACTATTTAAAAGTATTAAAAAATAGTATATAATATTTATTAGGTGATGTGAATGAAAGCGAATATTTTTAAGAGAGTTAGTGCTTATCTAATTGATTATTTTATAGTTATGTTTATACTTTCATTAATAACTATGGGTATTGGTGGGAATAGTACAATAACTAAAGAAATAAATAATTTAGCAGAAAGTTATGCAAATAAAGAGATTACTATTGAAGAATATAGTGAAAAAACGCAAGAATTAAATTATGAACTTCAGAAAAGTAATGTAGCTGTTAATGCAGTTTCAGTAACACTATTTATTGGTTACTTTATTGTATTTGCATATTTTAATAAAGGGCAAACTATTGGTAAGAAATTATTAAAAATTAAGGTAGTAGAAGATAATAAGAAACCTAGTATAAAGGCAATGATTATTAGAGGCTTGTTTGTATATGGTATACTTACAGGACTATATACTGCGATTTTTGTTAATATTCTTAGTAAAAAATATTTTAACTATGGTAGTGCAATATGTAGTTATATTGAATTATTCTTTGTAGTGGTATCTTTCTTTATGGTACTATACAAAAAGGATGGAAGGGGATTACACGATTTGATGGCTGGTACTAGCGTTATAGAAGAGGTGAAAGAAAATGGAAAGACAATTTAGTGAACAAGAACAAGTAAGAAGGGATAAATTAGAGGAGATAAAGAATTATTGCAATCCTTATCCTGAAAAATATAATATTACGCATAAGATTAGAGAAGCAAGATTATTAGAGGATGGTACCACTGATGTTGCTATAGCAGGTAGAATTGTATTTATGAGAAAGATGGGTAAGCTTTCATTTGTAAAAATTCGTGATATTGAAGGGGATATGCAACTTGAAATTAAGATAGATATGGTTGGGGAAGATAAATATAATTTCTTTAAAAAACTAATTGATACTGGAGATTTCATTGGAGCAAATGGTGAAATATTTACAACACAAACTGGAGAGAAAACTTTAAGAGTACATAGTTTTGAGTTTTTAGGAAAAGCTCTTAGACCATTACCAGAGAAGTTTCACGGTCTTACAGATACTGAAATGAAGTATAGACAAAGATATGTTGATTTAATTATAAATGAAGATTCTAGACGTGTATTTTTAGGTAGAAGTAAATTTTATTCTTACTTACATAAATATTTAGGAGAAAATGGCTTTTTACAAGTAGAAACTCCTATACTACAAAATGCTGTGTGTGGAGCTAGTGCTAGACCTTTTTATACACATCATAATGCTTTAGATATGGATTGTAATCTTAGAATAGCTCCTGAAACATATTTAAAACAATGTATAGCAGGTGGCTTTGATAAGGTATATGAACTTGCTAAATGTTTTAGAAATGAAGGAATGGATACAGAACATTTACAGGAATTTACTCAAGTAGAGTGGTATGCTTCTTATTGGAATTTTGAAGATAATATTAAGTTTTATCAAGGATTTATAAGAGGATTACTTAAAGAACTTATAGGTGATACTGTTGTTAATTATCAAGGTAATAAAATAGACTTTGGTGCTGATTGGAAAAGAATTAACTATGTCGAAGAAATGAGAAATGTATTAGGTTTTGATTTTCTTGATATAGATGATCCTAAAGCCCTTAAAGATAAAGTGGTAGAAAAAGGTTTATTTACTTATGATGAACTAGAAGAATATAAGTCTCTTAGTCAAATTATAGATTTTATATATAAAAGAAAAATTAGAACTGACGTTCTAGAACCTACTATTATTTATAATTATCCAGCGGTATTAATTCCTCTTGCAAGAAGAAATGATACTGATCCAAGAGTTATAGATGTGTTCCAAGTTGTTGCTTGTGGTACAGAATTGTGTAAGGCTTATTCAGAACTTGTTAATCCATTTACACAAAGGGAGGCTTTTGAGGATCAATTAAAAGCTAAAGCTCAAGGTGATGATGAGACTATGGAACTTGATGAAGATTTCTTGTCTTCAATGGAACAAGGTATGCCTCCTATATCTGGACTTGGATTTGGTATTGATAGACTTATGATGATTATTTATGATAGACCTTCTATTAGAGATGTTGTTTTATTTCCACAAATGAAGCCATTAAATGATACAAAGAAGATTGTTACTGTAAATAATACATCTTTAGTAGATACAAAAGTAATAGACTTTTCTAATGTTAAAATAGAACCTTTATTTGAAGAGGAAGTAGACTTTGATACTTTTAGTAAATCTGATTTTAGAGTTGTAAAAATTATTAATTGTGAGGAAGTTCCAAATTCTAAGAAATTATTAAAATTTACTTTGAATGATGGTACTGGTACTGATAGAATAATTTTAAGCGGCATTCGTGAATATTATACGCCTTCGGAGTTGATTGGTAAGACTTGCGTTGCAATTGTAAATCTTCCTCCTAAAACTATGGCTGGAATTGATTCTTGTGGAATGTTAATTAGTGCTGTTTATGAAGATAGTGGAAAAGAGAAGTTACATCTATTAATGATAAGTGATTGTATACCAGCAGGAGCTAAGTTATATTAATTTATTTAATAGGGTACTAATTTATCTATTTTTGATATATTTAGTCTTAATGTGTTATAAAATAAGGGAAAACGTTTGAAATTTTCTCTTTTTTATTTACTTTTAATTCATTTGTGCTATAATTATTGTTAGAGGAGGTTATTATGAAAAAACATAGTTTATTTAAAGTGATGTTGATTATTTTGGGATTATTAGTAATTTGTAGTTACATTATTCCTGGAAGAGAAGGTAGTCTATCATACATAGCATTAGGTGATATTGGACTTAACTTTGCACAGTCATTCTATTATTTCTTTGATACTGTTGTTTACTTAATAGTACTTGGTGCATTTTATGGAATACTAAATTCTATACCTGCATATAAGAAATTATTAGATGGCATTACATCAAAAGTAAGATCACATAGTAAATTATTCGTATTCCTTACTACTGGAGTATTTGCAGTACTTACTTCAATAACTGGACTTATGAATACTATTCTTATTTTTGTACCATTTGTTATTTCAATTATAATGCTACTTGGATATGATAAACTTGTTGCTGTAAGTGCTACTATAGTTGCTATGCTTGTAGGTTATGCTGGTGGAATATTTGTAACATTCAGAGATCCTAGTAGCTATTATGGATATGCATCTACTACTCTAGAACAAATGGCAGGTTTAGATACTTATACTTGTCTATTAGTAAAAATTATATTACTAGTTTTAGGTGTAGCTTTCCTTATACTTTATATCAATTGGCATATTAAAAATGTTCAAAATAAAAAGGTTAAGTATGAGTTAAATGAGAGCAGCGAAGTAATGGTATCAGAAGTAAAAGGTGACTATAAGAATATTAAGACTTGGCCTTTATTGGTAGTTTTATCATTAATCTTAGTTATCTTAGTATTAGGATATATGCCTTGGAATTCATTATTTGGAATTGAATGTTTTGACAAATTCCACGAATGGTTAATTGGCTTGACTATTCCTAAATTTAGTGTATTTGGTATTAAGTTCCCTGAATATCCAGTATTTAATAGTTTAATTTCAGGTAATCTATATGCTTTAGGTAATTGGGGAAGTTTAGGTTCATATATGTCAATTATTATAACTTTGATTGTCTTCTCTATTATATTGAAGATTATATACAGAGTTAAATTTAATGATGTAATTGATTCTTTTGTTGAAGGATCTAAGAAGATGATACCTAGTATTCTATTAATGATGATTGCTTATGCTATATTGGTTTGTTCTTATAATAATGGTATAATGTCTACTATTATTACTTGGCTTGCTGGTACAAAATTAGGTCTTAATGCTGCTGCTACTGTTTTAGTAAGTGCACTTGGTACTTTATTACATCCAGATTTCTACTATGCAGTTGCTGGCGTATTTAATCCTATTTTAACAGCTGCTACTGATGAATCAATGACTTCTACATATGTAGTTGCTTTCCAAAGTGTTTATGGATTAGTATCTGTAATTGCACCTACTAGTTTCTTACTAATAGTAGTGCTTAAATACTTTGATATTCCATATACTACTTGGATTAAGTACATATGGAGATTTGTGTTAGTGTTATTATCAATTATAATATTATCATTAATTGTGCTTTCATTAATATAGAAATAAAATGTCTACCTTATGGTAGGCGTTTTTTTGCGTACAAAGTCTTATTTTAGTGTTTAAAATATTTCAAAATATATCATTATATACATAGAATAGATTGAGAGGAGAATAATATGATAGGCAATTTTAGTGAGGAAGCACAGAAGGTTCTACTTAATGCAAAAAATGAAATGTTAAATTTAGGACATCCTTATATAGGGACAGAACATCTTTTATTATCTATACTTAAAAGTGATGGTAGTATTTCTGATAGATTAAAAGAATATGGACTTAATTATAATAATTTTAAAGAGGAATTATCAAGAATAGTTGGTAGTACTAATAATAAGACAGAGTTTTTCTTATATACTCCTTTGTTAAAGAAGGTTATAGAATCTGCTATAATGGATAGTAGAGAAAATAATGATGGAGAGGTTACAGTAGAGCATTTATTTTTCTCTATGTTAGAAGAAGGAGAAGGTATAGCGATAAGACTTCTTATTGGTATGAAGATTGATATAGAGACAATGTACGATGATTTTTCTATAAGTTTAATAAAAAAAGGAAAAAAGAATAAGAAGAAAAAGCTTTTAATAGATGATCTGGGTGTTGATATTACAGAGAGGGCTAAAAATAAAGAACTTGATCCAGTGATTGGAAGAGATAAAGAAGTTAAAAGGGTGATGGAAATATTATGTCGTAGAACAAAAAATAACCCTATTTTGATAGGTGCTGCAGGTGTTGGCAAGACTGCAATAGTGGAGGAGTTATCTAGACTTATAGCTAATGATGATGTTCCAAATAATCTTGCAAATAAGAAAATTATTTCTCTTGATATGGCTACTATGGTGGCAGGAACAAAGTATCGTGGTGAGTTTGAAGAAAGAATGAAAAAAGTATTAAAGGAAATTGAAGATAATTCTGAGATAATTCTATTTATAGATGAGATACATACTTTGGTTGGGGCAGGAGGAGCTGAGGGGGCAATAGATGCTTCTAATATATTAAAACCTGCGCTTGCTAGAGGCAAGATTAGATGTATAGGGGCAACAACAACAGATGAATATAAAAAGTTTATAGAAAAGGATTCTGCATTAGAGAGAAGATTCCAAAAAGTTAAGGTAGAAGAACCAAACATTAAAGAAACAAAAAATATTTTATTAAAAATCAAATTTTTATATGAAAAATACCATAATGTTATTATAGAAGACACTATAGTCGATGAAATTGTCAATTTATCTGAGAAGTATATATTTGATCGCAATAGACCAGATAAAGAAATAGATGTGTTAGATGAAGTTTGTTCTATGGTTAGTATTAAAGAAAATAAGGATACTGGTAAACTAAAGAGTATAAAAAAAGAAATTACTAAATTAAATAAAGAAAGAAATAGTTATATTATTGATAATTCAATAGATAGGGCGTATGAAATTAGAAAGAAGATAACTAAGCTTTCATCAGACTTAAATAAAATTGAGTTGATGTGCAAGAATGAAAAGAATGTAATTTCAAAAGAGGATGTAGCTACAGTAATTAATAATAGAACAGGTATTCCTATATATGATATAATGAAGAATAATGTTGATGGTGGTTCAATGTATAATAGTTTAAGTAGTGTCATTGTAGGACAAAACAAAATTATAGATAATTTAATAGATATTACAAAAAGAATCAAAACTGGTTATAATAATAAATGCTATTCTTGTTTATTTGTAGGATCTTCAGGTGTTGGCAAAAGTATGCTGGCTAAGAAGTATGCTGATTTATTAGTGGGTCATAAAAACCTTATTAGATTAGATATGAGTGAATACTCAGATAGTACTTCAGTTAATAAGATACTAGGTTCTTCGCCTGGATATGTCGGATATGATGATAATAAAAATATTTTAGAAGAAATTCGTAATAAGCCTAATAGTGTGTTATTGCTTGATGAGATAGATAAAGCTCATCAAGCAGTTATTAATTTGTTTTATCAGATATTAGAGGAAGGAGAAATAAAGAATTCTAAGGGGGTTAATGTTAAATTTAATAATGTTCTTATTTTAATGACTTCAAATGTAGGCTTTGATAAGAATAGTATTGGATTTAATAAAGTATCTGATGGTAATGTTATGGTAAGCTTAAAGAATTATTTTAATAGTGCGTTTGTTAATAGAATAGATAATATTTTAGTATTTAATAGATTAAAAGAAGAAGATATTAGAAATATAATTACTGATAGAATTAATAATTTACAAACTAAATATAATAATATTTCTATTAATATTAAACCAAGAGTAATAGATGAAATATTAGATAAAAGTGATTATTATGAGTTTGGAGCTAGAAGAATAGATAAGATTATTTCTAAAAATATAGAGAGTATTATTATTGATAATATTGTTATGGGAAATAGTGAAGTAGTTATTAATTCGATAAATGAAAAGAATATCACGATGATGTGATATTCTTTTAATCTACAGTTTCTTTTACGTATATGTTACTGTCTAACTTTTGTACTATTTCTTTATAGGTATTATATACTTGTTTATAGTTTGGTAGATAATCTTTGATTTCACTATTACTAAATGGTATGACTTTAAAGCCTCTCCAAGTTGATTGGTTATAATAATTGTATATTAATTCATTTTCTACGTTAGTTATTTTTATACTTGATTTGTCTTTGCTTACTGTTTTTTCAATGTTTAAGCTTGTCATTAATCCTGTAGTGCATTTGTAATCTGTGCAAGGTGCTTTGTTTTGATATTGTGCTGATATGAAATTTCCTAGAGAGTATATTACTAGTGTATTATCTATCCAAGTTACTGGTTGTATTACGTGAGGATGTGTTCCTATTATTATATCTACTCCTAGTGATGCTAGGTAATTGGCCATATCTTTTTCATAAGCGGTTGGCTCAAATGTATATTCTACTCCCCAGTGGGCTGCTACTATAAGGACATCTACTTTGTCTCTTACTTTTTCAATATCTTCTTTTACTTGTTTCTTATATGCTTGATATTTAGTGTCTTTTTCTGGATTATTAATATTGTCTATATCAGTAGGCCAAACATTTACTAAATAATCATTTGGTACGGGCATACCATTTGTTCCATATGTATAATTAAGCATTGTGTATTTAATATTGTTTTTTTCTGTTATTTTAATTTCATTTCTTTCTTCGTCACTACAATAACTACCAGCAGTTAATACATTTGTTTTTTCTTTCCAATATTTACAAGAGTTTTCTACGGCTTTTTTGCCACTGTCCATAGTGTGGTTTGTTGCTAAGCTTACTAGGTTAAATCCAGCATCTAACATTGCATCTCCTGCTTCATATGGTGAATTAAATGTTGGGTAGTCAGATAGTCCTAATTCTGTTCCTCCTAATATTGTTTCTTGATTGTAATAACCAATGTCGTAATTGGAAACTATTTCTTTTATATTTGTTATCATTGGTTTGAAATCATAACCGTCATAATTGGCATGTTTATTGGCATCTTTATATAATGATGAATGTATTAAATAATCTCCGACTGCTATTAATGATAACTCATATTTTTTTTCTTTATTATCATTATTTTTGTCTGTTTTTTCTCCTATATTTGGTTCTTTTTCTTTATTTAATAGTTTATATGTTGGATATGAACCCGCTATTAATATTAAAAGTATAATTAATACTATTTTTACACTTTTTTTAAGTTTTCTCTTTCTTTTTCTTCGTTTACTCATTTTTACCACCTTACTATATAAGTATAACAAAACTATTATATTTTGTAAATGAAAAAAACTTACTTTATAGTAAGCTTTAATTCATAAGTCCCCAACCGGTAACTACATATCTTCCGCCTTGTCTTTTGGCAGCAGCAGGTGGGTTATTATATAGTTTGTTATCAATTATTAATGATGAGGATTGTCCTCCATCTAGATTAGCAGCATTATATGCTCCGTATTTTAATAGAACATCAACCATATCTTGAAGACTTGCTCCGTTGATGTAGTTTTCTCCATCTATTACTAGGAACATCATAACTCCATCTTTTGTTTGGGCTATGGCTACACGTGGTGCTTGACCCCAAGGGTCACCATATATTTCTAATGGCTTTCCATTAACTATTAGGAATGGACCGAATACCATACCATCACGTATGTTGGCTGCTAATGCTTCGTTAGCAGTGGCATTTGACATTAGTTTTAATTTGCTATCTTTGGTTATTCCAATAATATTGTCTCTAGCTGTGTCTGCGTCTTCTTTACCCCAAGTTATTTTTCCGTCTTGTATAACTATTCCAATTGGTATATCAGAACCATATCCTTCATCAATAAAGCCACCACCATTGATGCATACACTAGCGTCATATCTTTGACACATTGTTAGAACTCTTTCACCTTTACCACCAATATTAAATTGTTTTGTAGATATTAATTTAACTTTTTCAGGTTTATATATTGCTACTAGGTATCCTTTTGAAGTTCCTATTTTTAAGTTTATTACTTTGTAGGCATCATCTGGATTATCTCTAGTAAATAGTTCTTCTTCATATTTATCTTTATATTTGGATTTCTCTTTAGTATTTATTACAACATCTTCAGTATTTGCATCTTCATCTATAGTTACGAAATAATTACTTTTATTTATTTTATCAATTGTCTCTTGACTATAAAAGATATTAGCAAAGTATTGATGATTCATAGTTTTTAATGCTGTTGTTACATATAGGTTTCTTACATAGTCGAATGGACCGTACATCATTACGAAACCCGCTATAGCTAGAATATCTAGAATAATAAATACTATTGTAGTTTTATATATCTTTTTCTTACTTTTTTTCTTACGCATTTTAATCCACCTCATATGGGTCAGAACTTGTTCCTGTTCCTTTTGTTAGTATTTCTTTTTTGATTGATATTGTTGGAACAATTTTTAAGTTAGTAGTAGATACTTTGGTATACAATTTATAATCACTTTCCATTACATATATTTGATTATTATCTTTAGATACTCCAGTTGATAAGTAATAGTTAGTGGCTTCATCATTTAGGAATATGTCTCCTATACTAAGAAGTCCTATTTTAGTATCTACTGTTGATGCTAAAACTTTAGTGTAATCATAATTAGTTGTGTTATTATATATTCCATTTGCAAATTTATCTTCATTAATTATGTTTTTATAACTTAATGATGTTAAGTAAGTATTTTTTAGATAATAAGCAAGGGAGCCATTAGTAGTGTCATTATGATAATAACCATTATTTGAATATTTATATTTTACTTCTTGATTGTTAAGTTTTAAATAGTCATTTAATGATAACTTTATTGAATTATCTGTTACGTTATAAACTCTCCATATGTCTTTGCCTAATTTAACATAACTACCAAATAGTCCTTTACTGTCTTCAAATGTATAAGGATTTTCTTTACTACCATTTCCTTCTTTAAGAGTTATGGTATTTTTGATTGTGATAACTGGTTTAACTCCTAGTATTTCATCTTCTGTATAGTTTGTCTTTCCTGTGTCATCAATATACATTAAATTGTTATCTTTATTAGCATTAGCTAGATAGAAGTATTCTTCATTATTTAGGAAACCATTATTGCCACCAGTGTTTACATAGTCATATATTGATGGTAGGGTAATGTAGGTTTCTTTTATTTTATCTTTACAAGTAATATTTTTGGTATCAGTTACTGTATCTTTACAAGTTTCTGTATATGTAAGATATTTTTCTATGTTGTTTAAATTACTTTCTAATATACCAGTATTATTTTCATTACTCTTATTTAACCATTTATTTATATAAGTGTCATCATATTTTTTATTTTGACCTGGTGCAAGAGAAGTTATTGCTTTGTCTGCTACTACAGTTACAGATTTATCTTTATTAATTTTAATTATTCTCCATAATATGTTTGAATATTCTACATAGTTATTTTCTTCATCGTTTGTAAAATAGTAGGCTTCATTTATTTCTTTAAAATTTTGGTTATCTTTGTTATTGTCTTTAATGTTATCTGATAATACAGTTATTTTTTCTACTTTGTTATTCTCTATATATAGTTTTATAAATCTACTTCCATAGAAGATAACGCAAGCTAATAGAAATGTGAAACTAACTAGATTAAATACTTTTTGTATATTTATTTTTCTTTTTCTACCTTTTTTTACTTCTTTACTCACTAAATCATCCCTTTTCTACCTTTTTTATTATAACAAATATACTTTATTTTTACAAGGACTTATAAAAAAATCTAATCATTTAATTTACTTAGATAAAAATAAATGATATAATGTTATTGAGAGTGATTATATGAATTATAGTTTAAATGATAGAGTTATTATGAAGAAGGTGCATCCTTGCGGGTGTAGTGAATTTGAGATTATTAGACTTGGAGCAGACATAAAAATTAGATGTGTTAATTGTGATAGAGTTATTATGCTTCCAAGAGTTGAGTTTAATAAGAAAATAAAAAAGGTGATAAATAATGAAGAAAAAGAAAAGAATTAGATTACATCCTGCTTTGGTATTTTTGATACTTACACTTGCTATTATGATTATTAGTAGTATAGGTAGTATTCTTAATTTAGAGGCTAGTTATTATGTTGTTAATGAAGCTACTGGCGATTTGACTACTCAAGTTGTTACTATTACTAATTTGTTTAATAGAACTGGACTCCAATACTTAATTAGTAATATGATAAATAATTTTCTTGAGTTTGCACCTTTAGGTAATTTAATAGTTGGTTTGTTAGGAGTAGGAGTAGCTTATAAATCAGGCTTTCTTAACTCGCTATTTAAGATGATTAGTGAAAAAGTTCCTAGAAAGTTTTTAACATTTGTGGTAGTTCTTTTGGGTATTATATTTTCAATGTTTTATGAGGTTGGATATGTTATTTTGATACCACTTGCTGCGATCTTGTTTATGAATTTAGGTAGACATCCTTCTGCAGGTATATGTGCAGCCTTTTCTGGAATAACTTTTGGATATGGTGCTAATGTAGTTATAAATAGATTAGATAGTATGCTTACCTCTTATACTAATAAAGCTGCTTCAGTACTTGATACATCTTATGTTACTAATTTATATGGTAATTTAATTTTTACAATAGTTAGTATGTTCTTGTTATCATATGTTGGAATGTTAGTTACTGAAAGATTTATAATACCAAAATTGGGTAAATATTATTTTGATGAGGAAGAACCATCACAGGAAAGAGAAGTTACTAAAAAAGAAAAGAAGGGTGTTATCATATCATTACTTGCTACTTTCTTAGTATTTTTAGTGCTTGCTTATTGTTTAATAGATGGTTTACCATTTTCTGGTTTATTACTTGATCTTAGTCAGTCTGATTATGTTAATATGTTGTTTGGAGAAGGCTCATATTTTTATCAAGGATCTGTTACTATTGCATCATTTATGTTGATATTTAGTTCTCTTATATATGGAATAAGAGTAAAGAGTATAAAAGATAATAGAGATTTAGTAGATGGTATGAGTTACTACTTAAAAGATGTTGCTTCTTTATTAGTTTTAATATTCTTTGTAGCACAATTTTGTTTAATATTTAAAAAGACTAATATTGGTTTATTTATTGTAGCTTCACTTTCAGAATTACTTAATGGTATGCAGCTTTCTGGCTTGGCTCTTGTTGTTATAACATTTATAGTTGTTGCTATATCTACATTTTTTGTTCCTATGGCCTCAACTAAATGGGCTATGCTTTCACCAGTAATTGTACCTATGTTTATGCAGAGTTCTATGACTCCTGAGTTTGCTGAAGCAGTATTTAGAGCAGCAGATTCTAGTATGAAAGGACTTACACCATTATTTAGTTATTTTGTTATACTGATTGGCTTTCTTCATATTTATAATAAGAGAAAAAATGGTGTTATTACTATAATAGATGCTATGAGTTTAATGGTTCCTTATGCTATTGCCTTTACGATATTATGGATAATTATAATTTTAGCATTCTATATAATTGGAATACCTATAGGTATTGGAACTGGTGTAATGTTATAGGAGGCTTTATATGTATTTATTAACTACTACAGCTGATATACCGGTATGTCAGCTACCTACAGTTTTGGAAGTTATCTACTTTGGAAAACTACTTATAAATGTTGTTAGGTTACTTTTACCAATAGGACTTATTATATTTTGTATGTTTGATTTTAGTAAGTGTGTTGTTGCAGGTGATACTGAAGAGCAGGCTAAAAAATCTAAATTAGTATTTAAAAGAATTATATATGCTGTTTTGGTTTTTTCAGTTCCTTATATTGTTAGTTTGATGTCTACTGTTTTAAATGGTTTGGTACCAGATTATGATTCTTGTATAAATAATGCTACACTTGAAAATATTCAAATTTATAAGAAAGAGTATGATAAGGCGGTAGAAATAGAAAATCAACAAATAAAAGAAGCTTATGAAGAAACATTAAATAATACTATAAATAGTTCTGTAAATAGTTTAAATTCTGAGAGTAATCAAAATGTTGAATTTATAAATTTAAAACAGGCAGATCCTAGATGGGGAAGTGTTCCTTTATGCACTAATTATCAGAGAGGTGGTAATGATAAGAGAACAATAGCCTCATCTGGGTGTGGATTTGTATCTTATACAATGGTACTTAGAAGTTTTGGTAATAATATATATCCTGATCAATTAGTTGAAAAAGTATGTAGTTTAGGTGGAGGAAGATTTGGACACGCCGTACCTGATGATTTCTTTTTACTTAATAAGACTTATGGATTAAAGGGTAAATCTTTAGGAGTTACTGATTATGATGCTATGTATGCTGCATTAAGAGAAGGAAAAAGATTAATAATTAATTTTCCAGGACATTATATTTCAATTTTAGGAATTAAAAATGGAAATATTGTTAAAATTGGAGATTCTTCAAGAAGATATGGTGATGGTTCATATACACTACAGAATATAGCTAATAATGAAGGTACATTTTATAATGTAACTGCTATATGGAAGGAGTAATTTAAGTGAAAAAAATATTATTATTATTGATGCTTATTTTAGTTACTGGATGTAGTGCCACATATGAACTATATATAGGAAATAATTTGACTGATGATATTTCTATACTAGAAGATAAAGAAAGATTAAAGACTATAAAAGAATATAATATGGAAGATGATACAATATTTAATACAGATAATTTATCTTATAATATTTATAGTTTAGAGTCTGGTTTTGATTACAAAAGACAAGAAATATCAAATGATACTACTTCTGGATACCGCTATAGTTATTCTTATGATATGAAAAATATGAATAAAAAATCAATGGTTTATGACTGCTATGATAATATAAGTATATCTAAGAAGGGTAAGATATTGATAGAGACAAGCGATGAGTTTAAGTGTTTTGATAAATATAATTTATTAGATGATGTAACAATTAATATTCATTATGATGGTGATTTATATGATACTAATGCTGATCGTTATGGTGGAGGTATTTATACTTGGAATATAAATAAAGATAATTATAAGAATAAGAAGATTTATTTAGAACTATATAAAACTAAAAGAAATTATACATTTGATATAATAGGAGGCTGCATTCTTTCCATTTTAATTATTGTTCTTTTAGTTATTGTTAAGAAGTTTGAACGTAAATCATATTAATTAAATAAACTTTCTATATTTTTGTTAGAAAGTTTATTTTTTATGGTATAATAAAATGGTTAAGAAAGAAGTGATATAAATGAGTTTGACTGCTGGTATAGTTGGACTTCCTAATGTTGGAAAATCAACTTTATTTAATGCAATTACTAAAAAGAATATATTGGCCGCTAATTATCCTTTTGCTACGATTGATCCTAATGTTGGAGTAGTTACTGTTCCTGATAAAAGAGTAGAAGTATTGGAAAATATGTATGTTCCTGAGAGAACCATTCCTACTACTTATGAATTTACGGATATAGCAGGGCTAGTAAAGGGTGCTAGTACTGGTGAAGGACTTGGTAATAAGTTTTTATCACATATAAGACAAGTAGATGCTATTGTTGAGGTTGTTAGATGTTTTGATGATGAAAATATTATTCATGTTGATGGTAATGTTGATCCAATAAGAGATATTGAAGTTATTAATGTAGAACTAGTTCTTTCGGACTTAGAAATTATTACTACAAGAATTAGTAAGATTGGTAAAAAGGCTATGACTACTAAAAACAAGGATGATGTTAAAGAAATAGAATTATTAGAAAGAATAAGAGATGCTTTAGAAAAGAATATTCCTGTTAGAAAACTTGGATTAGATGATGAAGAAAAGAAGATTATTAGTTCGTTTAATTTAATTACTTTAAAACCTATTATATACGCTCTTAATGTTAGCGAAGAGGATATTGTTAATGGTAATGAGTATACAAATAGAGTATTTGAGTATGCTAAAAATGAAGGTAGTGAAGTAGTTATTATTTCTGCGAAGATAGAAAGTGAACTTGCTGAACTTGATGATGATGAAAAAATGCTATTCTTAAATGATCTTGGTATTACTTCAAGTGGTCTTGATAAGTTAATTGATAAAACTTATAAATTACTTGGACTTGCTACATTCTTTACTGTTGGATCGGATGAAGTTAGAGCTTGGACATTTAAAAAAGGTATGAAGGCTCCTGAATGTGCTGGTATTATTCATTCAGATTTTGAAAGAGGTTTTATTAAAGCAGAAGTTATGTCTTATGATGATTTAGTGGCTGCTGGTAGTGAACTAAAGGTTAGAGAAGCTGGTAGGGCAAGAATTGAAGGAAAAGAATATGTAATGCAAGATGGAGATATTTGTCATTTTAGATTTAATGTATAGAAAGGGTAAATATGAAAGATAGAAAAGATATTGATAAGAAGTATACTTGGAATTTAGATGTTATTTATAGTAATACTACAGAATTTGATAAGGACTATAACTTAGTAATAGATAAAATTAATTCTTTAAAAAAATATGAAAATACTATGATGGATAATAGTGATAATTTTTATGATTCTATTAGACTATCATTTGAAATAGAAAGACTAATTGATAAGCTATATTGTTATGCTAATTTGTCTTTTGATTTAGATACTTCAAATAATGATAAACAAGAACTATGTGAGAAAGTATCTAATTTGAGAAGTAAGTATAGTGAGAATAGTTATTTTATAGTACCTAGTCTTTTAAAGCAAGACTATAGTGTTATAGAAGAATATATGAAAGAGAATCCTTTAATTAAAGATTATGAAATTTCTATTAAAGAAATATATAGATATAAAGAACATACTCTTTCTGATGCAGAAGAGAGACTTTTATCCAGCATTGGTAAGATGGTGGGAAACTGCTATGACACATATGAACTATTTAAAGACTGTGATATGTCTTTTGATAGTATTGAAGATGAGAATGGTAATAAAGTAGAACTTAATAATAGTAATTATAGTCTATATATTGAAAGTAAAGATAGAAGAGTAAGAAAAGATACTTTTAATACTTTATATAAGGAGTATAAAAAATATACTAATACTTTTGCTTCATTAATATCTTCGAATATGAAAGAACTATCTACGATGGCTAAGATTAATAAGTATAATAGTGCTATTGAAATGAGTTTATATGCTGATGATGTTGATATTAAAGTATATAATAATTTAATAGATAGTGTTCATAAACATATTGATTATATTTATGATTATTATAAGTTAAAAAAAGATATTCTTAATTTAGATAATATTCATTTATATGATATATATGTACCTATTGATAATAGTTTTGATAAAAAGTATAGTTATGAAGAAGCTAAAGAAGTTATACTTAAGGTATTGGAAGTATTTGGAGATGAATACATAAATAAGGTAAAAGAAGCTCTTGATAATAGATGGATAGATGTATATCCCACTAAAAACAAGAGGACTGGTGGATATTCTGGTGGTAGTTATGATACTTATCCATATATTTTATTAAATTATCAAGATAAGTATAATGATATGTCTACTTTAATTCATGAAATGGGCCACTCTATGCATAGTTATTATTCTAGAAATTATAATGATTATCAAAATAGTGAATATAGAATATTTGTCGCTGAGGTTGCTTCGACAGTTAATGAGTTATTACTTAGTCATTATTTACTTGAGCATAGTAGTGATGTAGAAGAGAAGAAATATATTTTAAATAATTTAATGGAATTATATAGAGCTACTATATACAGACAGACTATGTTTGCTGAATTTGAAAGAGATATATCTAGTATTATTGATAATGATGGTGCTCTTACTGCGGATAAATTATCTAATATGTATTATGATTTAAATAAATTTTACTTTGGTGATGGTGTGGTAGTTGATGATGAAATCAGATATGAATGGGAGAGAATACCACACTTCTACTACGACTTCTATGTATATAAGTATGCTACAGGAATAAGTGCGGCGACCACTATTGTGAAGGGTATACTAGATAAGAAAGAAAATGCTGTGGAAAATTATATTGATTTTCTAAAGTGCGGTTCTAGATTATCGCCAATTGAATCTTTAAAAGTGGCTGGTGTTGATTTAACTAATAGTAGTGTTGTAGATACCGCTCTTGATGAATTTAAAAATATACTTGATATGTATAAAAAACTAATTTAAAAAAGAGACAATTAGAATGTCTCTTTTGTTTGTTTTTATTTAGATATAATAATATTAAATTAATATTTATTAAATAATTCATTTAGATAGTCTACTACACTTTTGGCGTTTGTATAATATCTGTTTCCATCATTCAAGACTAAAACTATAGAGTTATCATCTATTATTTTTATTTCTCTTTTTTGGATTACATTATTTTTTTCATAAGTTATAGTTACAGTACTATAACATTTGTCTTCCTCTCCAGTCCAAGGACCATTATCAGATAAACTGTTCCATTTATCAAATATTTTTGAAACTTCTTCTTTAGGAAAAGTAGTTTCTCGATTGTTACAATCTTTCATAGTTATTTCATAGTTATTTGCTTCAGTTATCTCTTTCATCCAATTAGCTTTATTATTATTTAGTAAAAATAGAACTGCAATAGCAATTACTACTATAATACCACCTATTATAATATAATTCTTTTTATTCATATTCTCCTCCTAATTATACTTTCATTTTAATAGTAACATTAAGATTATTTTGTGTCAATATTTTTATAAATAATCTTTCTTTTTTTTGGGTTTTACTGTATACTAATACTAGGTGATATGATGGAATTGTATGAATTAAAAAAAGAATATAAAGATCTTAGTGAGAGAACAGATATTCTTAGGAGGTCTCTTTGACTTAGATAATAAAATTAAGAGAGTAGAAGAAATTAATAAATTAATGCTTAACAGTTCTTTTTGGGATGATAGAGAGACTGCTGATAGAGTTGTACAGGAACTTAAGATAACTAAAGAAATTATAGAAAAGTTCAATAATTTGAATAAAAAAATTAATGATAATATAGATATAATAAATAATTTTAGTGATGACTTAGAACTTGTTGATTTATCTATAGCAGAGTATGATGAACTAAAAAAAGATATATATAATTTAGAACTTGAAACGTATTTAAATGGTGAATATGATAGTAATAATGCTATTGTTGAAATACATGCTGGAGCTGGTGGAACGGAATCTTGTGATTGGGTTTCAATGTTATATAGGATGTATACAAGGTATGCCGGCAATAACGGATTTATAGTTGAAGAATTAGATAGACAAGATGGTGAAGAGGCTGGGATTAAGTCTGTAATGTTTCAAATAAATGGTTTTAACGCATATGGTTATTTAAAGGGTGAGAAAGGAGTACATAGACTTGTTAGAATTAGTCCTTTTGACTCTAATAAGAGACGTCATACTTCTTTTGCTGCAGTTGATGTTATGCCAGAAATTAATAAAAATATTGATATCAAAATAGATGATAATGATCTTAGAATAGATATATATAGAAGTAGTGGCCCTGGAGGACAAGGTGTAAACACTACTGATAGTGCAGTTAGAATTACCCATATACCTACAGGTATTGTAGTTACTTGTCAACAAGAAAGAAGCCAAATTAGAAATAAAGAAAAAGCACTTGAAGTTCTTAAAGGTAAACTATTATTACTTGAAAAGGCAAAACAAGATGAAAAGATTAATGGTATAAAAGGAGAACAATTATCTAATGGATGGGGAAGTGCTAAGAGAAGTTATGTATTGTGTCCTTATACTTTAGTAAAAGATAATGATAGTGGTTTTGAAAGCAGTAATGTATCTGCGATACTTGATGGTGAAATTAGTACTATGTTGGAGGAAGGAATAAGAAAAAAATAAAGTTGGTTATGTAATTTTAAATGGAGTTGGTTTGTGATGAGTTTTTTTGATTATTTTAGAAAAAAGAAAATTAACAATGTTGTTGAAATAGTTAGAAGAAAAAATGTTGGTAAAAGATATTTAATGTTAATAAGTGGTTGTTTAATAGTGGCTTTTGCCTTCAATTTATTTTTCTTAAGATATGGTATAGTTTGCTTTGGTGTCAGTGGAATATCTATTGTACTAAATAAATTCGGAGTTAATCCGTCAGTATTTATTTTGATTGCTAATATACTTTTGATGATTCTTGCATATTTTGTTCTTGGTAAAAAAGATGCTAAAAATCAATTAGTTGGAGCTTTGACATATCCTGTACTTGTTGAGATTACTAGTAAAATTACACCTTATATTAGTTTAGATGGCATAGAGATGGTTGTTATTATATTACTAGGAGGAGTACTTGCTGGTATAGGATATGGTCTTATATATAAAAGTAATTTTTCTACTGGTGGAACTGATGTACTTATTGAAATAATATGTAAATATTTAAAGATGTCAATGGGAAATGCTGGTCTTATAGTGAATGGAACTATTGTTGCTCTTGGAAAGATTGTTTTTCCTTGGAGTACTATTTTGTATGGTGTATTAGTGTCATATTTAATATCTATATTTACAGATAAAGTATTACTTGGTATATCAAAAAGTAAAGCTTTTTATATAGTTGTTGATAAAAAGAAAGATGATTTGGTAAGAGACTTTTTAATTTCTCTTAAGGGCGTTGGAACTACTGTTATTGATGCTGAAGGAGGATATTCTAGTGATTCTCAGACACTTTTGTTGGCGGTAGTACCTACTAAAGACTATTTTATAGTTAAAGAAGGTCTTAGAGAAATAGATAAAAATATTTTCTTTTTAGTATGTGATTCTTATGAAGTTAGTGATAGGAGTGGATCACTATGATATTAAAAAGAAGAAAATATATTAATTTGCCTCTTTTAGAAAAAAGAATAAAGAGTGACTTAGAATATAAAAACTTTTTTATGTTTATTATGGGAATGCTTGTTTGTTCTATAGCAGTTAATTTATTTTATGTGCCAAATGATATTGTTACTACCGGAAGTACTGGATTAGCTATTGTAATAGATCATTTTCTTAATATAGATTTATCAATTACTGTTTTTGCATTATCATCAATATTTCTTGTTTTAAGTTTTTGTGTTTTTGGTGCAGAGTATGGAGCTAAAAATATAATGGCTACGCTATTTTACCCTATATTTATTAAAGCTACATCACTTATTTGTAATTATATTACATTTTCAGATACGTCACTTTTTCTTTTGGTAGTTATTGGTGGAGTTTTAATGGGTACAGGTTTTGGTATCATTAAAAAAAGTGGTTATACTTTAGGAGGCTTTTATTTCTTGTATGATTTTTTATATGATAAATTGAAAATCTCTTTAGGTAAGTCTAGTTTTTTATGTAATTCAATTGTTATAGTATTAAGTTTATTTATATTTGGATTAGATAAATGCATATATGCTATTATTGCTTTATATATATGTTCTTTAATGACAGATAAAATAATGCTTGGAGTATCTAGAAATAAAGCTTTCTTTATTGTTACTAAAAGACCTTTATTAGTTAGAGATTATGTTGTTAATAATTTAAATTATACAGTTACTATAGTTAATGCAAGAGGAGGATACTCTAATCAAAAAAAGAAAATGCTTATTTGTATTATTCCGACGATTAAGTATTGTGAAGTAAAAGAAGTTATTAGAGAAATAGATAAAGATTCTTTCTTCTTAATAACGGACAGTTATTTTGTTTCAAAACAATTAAGGAAAAATATGTGAATTTCATTAAAGATATTTTAAAAATATGTAAAAAGTGATATAATTAATATTACGGATATGGAGGAGTATTGTGGAGTTAATTAGAGTTAGTGATGTACAAAAGACTTATAAGACTGGTACGGTTGCTTTATATGACTTCAATCTTACTATTAAAAAGGGTGAGTTTGTATTTGTTATAGGAGCTTCTGGTAGTGGTAAGTCTACACTTATAAAGATGTTATATAGAGAAGAAAAACCTGATAAAGGTTCAATTATTATTGGAGGAATTAATGTTGCAAAGCTTAGAAATAGAAAAGTATATATTCTAAGAAGAAAACTTGGTGTTGTTTTCCAAGATTTTAAATTGTTACCTAAATTAACAGTTTATGAAAATGTTGCTTTTGCTATGGAAGTACTTGGTTATGATAAAAAACAAATACATAGAAGAGTAATGGAAGTATTAGATTTAGTTGGTTTAAAGAATAAAGTAAGACAATTTCCTAATCAATTGTCTGGTGGTGAACAACAAAGAGTTGTAATAGCGAGAGCTATAGTTAATAAACCTAAGTTACTTATTTGTGATGAACCTACAGGAAATTTGGACCCTGACACTTCAATGGAGATTATGAAAGTTTTAGATGAGGTTAATGCAATGGGAACTACTATTATAATGGCAACACACGATAGAGATATAGTGGATAGAATGAAAAAGAGAGTTATCTTACTTGATCACGGAAGACTTGTTAAGGACATAGAAAAGGGGTGCTATTATAATGAAAGGTTTTAGAGCAATAAAAAGATATTTTAGAGACTCTATACACGGAGTTTTTAGAAATTTCTCATTATCATTAGCATCTATTTCTTGTATAACTATAACTTTAATAGTAGTGGGTGTTTCACTTATAATGTCTGCGAATGTTGAAAATTTTTCAGATTCTATTAGAAAAGATGTAACTGTTGTTATGTTCTTAAAGAGTACTACTACTTCTGAAGATATAGATAAAATAAAAAAAGAATTAGAGAGCATAGAGAATATTGAAAATAAAAGTATAGAGTTTAAATCTAAAGTTGATTCTGCGAATGAATTAAAAAAGGGAAATGATATATTCTCTAATACAGTAGATGGTTGGACTCCAGAAACTAATCCATTGCTTGATAGTTATATGTTTAAAGTAAAGGATATAGAAAAAATAGATGATACTGTCAATGCTGTTAAGAATTTAGAGTTTTCTAAAGATAAAATTAATAATATAAATTATGGTGAAGATATAGTACATCAATTGATAATTGTATTTAATGTAGTTAAAAAAATATGTATAGTAGCAGTAGTTGCTCTTGTACTTGTAACAGCTTTCTTGATAGCTAATACTATTAAGTTAGCAATATATTCTAGAAAAAGAGAAATTGAAATAATGCGATTAGTCGGAGCTTCAAATGTATCTATAAAAATACCATTTATCTTTGAAGGCTTGTTTATTGGAATACTTGGTTCTATTATACCTATATTAATAGCAATATTTGGTTATACTTCTTTGTATGATTTCTTTGGAGGTAAGCTATTTGGTTCTGCTTTAGCATCTTTGATAGCTCCTATGCCATTTGTATATTATATATCTGGTATATTACTTCTTATTGGTATAGTAGTTGGTATGATAGGAAGTTATCAAGCTGTAAGAAAGTATTTAAAGATATAATAAAAAAAGAAACTAGTTTGTTAGTTTTTAGGAACTTTTAACTGAGTTCTTTTTTTTTAATATCCATAGGATTTTCTGGTTTTAATTGTCCATCACAGTTAGTACAATCAAACACAGGTAGATTTTTGTTTCCAGCTATTTCATAAATATTTTTAAAGTGGTTAACTACTTGTATTGGCATTTTACTTTCAATTCCACAAGAATCACATTTGTATTTTATGTACTTAATATTTGTTTTAACATTATCATCCTCACATAATTTATAAAAATCGACTCCTAAAGCTCTTGATATTCTCCATAATGCACCGAGAGAAAAAGTTTGATGATATGAAGATTCTATTCCACTTATAAATGATAACGAATAATCAATTTCTTCAGCTAGTTTCTCTTGAGTCCATCCACGAAGTTTTCTATATTTTTTAATATTTTTACCTATTACTTGGTAA
>ERZ1034984.1355-NODE-1355-length-23426-cov-7.831715_pt1 | contig 23426 bp, 18 predicted proteins | sample MGYA00520589_ERZ1034984 | MGnify/ENA primary metagenome ERZ1034984 (study PRJEB33766, sample SAMN09781790) | gut metagenome | biome: gut microbiome | host: Homo sapiens | place: Madagascar | study: EMG produced TPA metagenomics assembly of the PRJNA485056 data... | reverse complement strand
GCATTTCGACTATTCAGTTCTGATGAAGGCGTCCTTGTATTTCCTGCTGTACGTCGGCGTGATGCTTATCACTACATTTCTACAGCAGGAATTTGTATTAATGCCTGAGCTACAGAATTTCGATCTTGTGGGGGATGAGGCAAGGGCACAGATGCTGGAGAAGTGGCAGAAGTGGAGGTGGCTTTCCTTTGTGGCGGCGCCGATACTGCTCCTGTTGAGATTGAGTCTGGTTTCGCTCTGCTTGTTTGTCGGGAGTTTCTTCTCCGCTGAAATGGCAGGGCGGAAGTTCAGGGACTGGTGGGGAGTAGCGATGAAGGCGCAGGCGGTGATGATTCTCTACAGCGTTGTGCTATGCGTTGTCAATGTCACGTCCGGAGCTAATGAGGCTCAGACTCTTACGAATTGCACTTCGCTTCTCTTTCTCGGAGGGGACAATATCGAGCAATGGATGAAACTTCCGTTGTCCGCGGTGAATGTCTTCGAGATTGCATACTGGTTCGTGATGGCAAAACTCGTAAGCGCCCAGACAGAGAGCAAATTCAGCAAATCTTTCAGCTTCGTCATGTCCTCATACGGGGTCGGGTACCTGTTCTACATCGTTCTGTTGATGTTTTTGATGCTGTATCTGAGTTAGATGAAAGCCAGACATATCATTCTATACGCTATCTGCGCAGTTGCGATGGCTTTGGGAGCCTTATTCTTCTTTGCGCTGAAAAAACATAACGCAGAGATGGGAAACATAAGGAATCTTCCCGAAATGACCCTTGTCACCATAGACGGACATGAGTTCCAGCTTTCGGAAACAGGATCCGGAAGAAAGACGGCGATTATGTTCTTCAGCCCAGACTGCGAGTTCTGCAGGCAGGAGTTGAAAGGCATCATAGACAACCGGATATCTTTCCAAAGTATTGACTGGGTATTCGTAACACTATCGCCACAAGATGAATTTGAAGAGTTCTTGCACGAATATCCGCTACAGACTGTCCCTGACGCCCGGATTTGTGTTGAAGAGAGGCCGGACCTCTTTCTTGCGCTTGACGTCACGGCTCCGCCAGCGATATTCATCTATGACGCAGAAGGGCTTCTGGAACATTACAAACGCGGCGCGGTATCGATCAAGACCATACTTGAGTGGCTCGAATAACCATGCTTGACAAGAAGCAAATTGAGAAGGCATTCGTGCATCAGCACGATATGACGGACTGCGGAGCGGCCTGTCTGATCTCGCTCATCCGCTACTATGGAGGGGATTCTTCCATACTGCATCTACGGGAGATTAGCGGCACGTCCAATACAGGCACTACGCTTCTCGGGCTGTATCAAGCCGCTCAAGCGATGGGATTTGATGCGCAAGGGGCCGAGGCAAACGGTATCCCTGACCTTATAGAGCACGGAAAGCCTTGCATTCTCGCAGTTGTCATCGACAGGGTGTTGCAGCATTTTGTAGTCTGCTATGGCGTCAAGGGAGGAAAGTTCGTCATCTCCGACCCGGCGAAGGGCGTTATAGAGATGAGTGAAGAGGAACTCAATGCAATCTGGACCCGCAAATGCCTCTTGCTGGAGCCTAACGCTTCCTTTGAGAAGAGAGAGAGCATCAAGGGGCGCAAGAAAAATTGGCTGCTTTCTCTTGCACGAGAAGACTTCGGGATACTTGGGGCGAGCATCGCCGTCGGCCTTGTGATTGCCGTGCTGGGGATGGTGATGGCAGTATTCTCCCAAAAGCTGGTGGATGACGTGCTGCCTTCGCACAACACCACAAAACTCATTGCAGGCATTGCACTTGTCCTCATTCTGCTGCTTGCAAGGGTCTTGATTTCCGCCCTGCGAAGCAAACTTCTCATTACCCAGAGCAGGGACTTCAACAACCGAATCATCAGCTTCTTCTTCGAGAAGATTCTGCATCTACCCAAGTCATTCTTCGACACCCGTAAGACCGGTGATATGGTTGCCCGTCTCGGCGACACACGGCGCATTCAGTCTGTGATAGGCACCCTCGCCGGAGAGACGATTATCAATGCCCTTGTCATAATCGTATCAGCAGGATTCCTGTTCGCGTACTCCTGGGAAGTCGCCCTTGCTGCGCTGTGTTGCCTGCCGGTGTTCTTCTGGATTGTTTCAAAAAACAACAAGATAGTTATCGCTCAGCAAAGGGACGTTATGAGTTCCTACGCTATGAGCGAAAGCGGATTTATAAATACAATCAGCGGGATGGCTGATGTAAAAAGTTTTTCTCGGCAACCAAGTTTTCTGCAGCTCAACGAAGCTCTGTATTCCAATTTCCAGAGCAAGGTCTTCAATTTGGGGCGGACGCAGATTGGTATCGGTGTTTGGGCTGGCATCGCAAGCACAGTCATTCAGGTCGGACTCATAGCCTTGTGTTCGTCATTCGTATTTGCTGACACAATGACAACGGGAGAATTGATGGCCGTCATCACAATAACCGGCAGCCTGTTCCCGGCGGTGGGGAGTCTGGCTCTCGTAATGATCCCCGTCAATGAAGCAAAGGTCGCGTTTTACCGTATGTATGAAATCGTTGATGCCGAGGAGGAAAAGAACGGCGAGACTGACGGACAGGATTTGCCGGCGGGAGTGCTTGAGACGAAGGGTCTTGCATTCCGTTTCGTAGGACGCAGGCGGATATTTGAAGACGTTTCGCTGAGGTTCAGCAAGGGTACGATCACCTGTGTAGTGGGCGAGAGCGGTTGCGGAAAGAGCACGCTATGTCAGGTGCTTGAGCGGTTCTATGCTCCCGAGGAGGGGGAGATACTTCTTGACGGTAGGACTTCGAGAGAAATTCCTCTTGAACAGTGGCGGAGCCTTGTCTCCGTGGTCCCTCAGGAGATTTTCCTCTACAACGGGACCGTACTGGAGAACATCTGTTTCGGCAGTGTTCCCAAGGGAATAAACGAAGTCGTGGACTTCTGTAAGCAGTACGGTTTCGACAAGTTCATCGCAGAACTCCCCAATGGTCTCGAAACCCTTGTGGGCGAAGAAGGCATCAATCTTTCGGGTGGACAAAAACAACTCATAGCTTTTGCCCGTGCCTTGTACAAGCCAAGTAGAATTCTCATCCTTGATGAGATGACGGCTGCTATGGATCGCAGAACGGAGAAATATATATGCGGAGTGCTGGATTCATTCCGCAAGGATCATATCATCATTTTCGTAACTCACCGTCTGGAAACAGCCCGTTTATTAGGAGATAACATCGTTGTGATGGAGAACGGACGCATAACGGCTCAAGGTACACACTCCGAGGTTATGCGGACAGAAAATTTCTATAGTGAATATTGGAAATCAATAACATTATAACCTTCAGATGAAAGTATTCCACAGTGCTATTCAATCAATAAGCCAGAATGGGCTCAGATCCTCTATGGCGGGTTTTGGCATTGCCTGGGGAATCTTCCTGCTTGTGATCTTCCTTGGCATAGGAAACGGTGTCAAAGACGGAGTCATGAAAATGTTCAATAGCTTCGCGCAAAAGAGCCTTTTCGTGTACAGTGGACAGACTTCAATGGCAGGAGACCGCTTGGGAGAAAACTCACAGATTCTTTTTGATGGGAGCATAATTGATGAGATCAAGGCGCGCTATGGCTCTGTAGTGTTTTGTTCTGAGGAGATGTCATTACCATCGAGTATGGCATCCTATCGTGGTGAAACAGTTGCCGTTATGGTCAAAGGGATAGGCGCAGATTATTTTAACGTCAAGATTCTTGAAGTGAATGACGGCCGGAGTATCGGGCGGCTTGATGACCTTAACAGGCGCAATGTGGCTGTTATCGGAGAAGGAGTCAAACAGATATTGTTTGGTAAACAAGAATGTTTAGGACGGATGTTGGATGTTGATGGGAGCCTTTTCAAAGTGATCGGTATTCTGCGGTCCGACAATCTTTTCTCTATGCAAGAGAGAAATTCAGTGTATGTTCCTTCGTCATCGTTTATGGACAATTTTAATTCAGATGGCAAGATTTCATCGTTCTGCATGTCGCTTTCAGCAGATACCGACACTGAGGAAATTGAAAAGGATTTGAAGGGATATCTTGCCTGGCGCTACGGTTTCTCACCTTATGACGAGAGGGCAATATATGTGGCAAACATAGAGAACCAGACGGAGGCTTTCGAAAGTCTTTTTCACATTCTTGAGGTGTTGATATGGATCGTGGGTATTTGTCTGCTGCTGAGTGGCATTGTGGGTGTGTGCAACGTTATGCTTATAATTGTAAAGGAACGCACCAATGAAATCGGCATACGTAAGGCAGTTGGCGCAACTTCCGGTTCTATCATATCGATGGTAATGGCAGAATCGGTGACAATCACATTCATTGCCGGTTTAATCGGTTTGATTTTGGGCTCGCTTGCGGTGAGCCTGGCTGACAGAGTGGTGATTCCACTTTTGGACAATGAAATTGTTGATGATTTGCGGATTAATTTACCTGCTGTGGTTGCTGCATTTGTGATACTATGTTTGAGCGGAGTTTTTGCCGGTCTTTTGCCGGCTTTGAAGGCATCGCAAATCACTCCGGTGGATGCGATAAGATACGAAAATAGAGGATGATGAAAATGTTCAAAGTAATGGTGGTGGTTGTGTTTGTAGGTGCGGTGGGATTCATAATCTGGAATCTTGTCAGGGATTCCAGCAAAAAGTACTACTCTACGACAAATGCAAAAGTGGCCACGATAGAAGAGAAACTGTATCTTTCCGGTCTTGTCTATCCGGAGAAGGAGATTGACATCAAGCCACAGATATCCGGGGTTGTGGATGCTGTCTTTGTGAGTGTTGGGGACGAGGTCAAGGAAGGAAGTCCGATTGCTTCAGTAAGCCTTGTTCCAAATTCTTCGGAGGTGGAACAATTGAAAAGTAACGTAAATATCGCGAGAATCAACCTTTCGACAGCAACGGTCGGTTATGAGCGTCAAAAGATGTTATATGAGAAGAGAGCGATTTCAAGAATGGACTTCGAAGCGACGGAAAGGGAATACTTCACAGAAAAAGAGAATTATGCTTCAGCGGTAAGGCAGTTGAATCTTCGATTGAAAAGAGACGGAACATCCGATAATATCGTTCGCTCCACTACATCAGGAGTCGTGATAGATATTCCTGTGAAGGTGGGCTCATCCGTGATTGAGCGCAGCAACTTCAACGCTGGTAGCACTGTGGCTACAATAGCCGGCGCTGATCATTATATTTTCAAGGCTGATGTCCCGGAGAAAAATATTGGCAGGTTAAGCGTGGGTATGCCTGTTGAAATATCGCTTCTGGCGTATGATGACATGGCGATAAATGCTGTCATAGAGAATATTTCTGCCAAAGGCGAGATGCGGGGTGGGGCGGTGAAATTTCCTGTGGAGGCGGTCTTTGTGCTTAAAGATCGTACGGTAGGCATCCGTTCCGGATATTCTGCTACGGCAGAGATCCTTCTCTCGAGCGTGGAGGATGCTCTTACACTTCCTGAGAAGTGCATTAACTTCAAGAGTGATACGACGTTTGTATATGTGACAGACTCGTTAGGACGCATTGTGGTGGAAAAGAAGGTCTCTCTCGGACTTTCTGATGGTGATAAAGTGCAGATAACGGATGGTATTGGCCCCGATGATATTATTGTTACGAACTACCATGATTGAGATGTGTTCTGTATATAAGTCTTATATGACAAAATATGAGACTGTCCCTGTTCTTAAAGGTATAAACCTTAGTGTTGGAAAAGGCGAAATGGTATCTATTATGGGTGCGTCGGGTTCCGGCAAGTCAACGCTTCTTAATGTTTTGGGTCTTTTGGACGGGTTTGATGATGGCGAATACCGCATAGGCGGCGAATCCGTGAGGAATCTGAGTGATGATCAGATGGCATTTTATCGTAACCGATTGATTGGTTTCGTCTTTCAGTCTGCCAATCTGATACCTCAGATGGATATTTTGGATAACGTTATACTGCCACTTTCATATAGAAAGATGCCGTACAAGCAGATGCGGATTGAAGGCGAGAAGATTCTGGATATTCTCGGTCTTCTTGATTGGCGCAGACACTATCCCAATGAACTTTCCGGAGGACAGAAACAAAGGGTGGCCATTGCCAGAGCGATTATTACTAAACCGGACATCATTCTTGCCGATGAGCCTACCGGGCAGTTGGATTCTGTCACGACGGTATCTGTGATGGAGTTGCTTTCTGAAATCAATCGAGATATGGGAAGTACGATGATAATTGTCACGCATGAACAGTCTGTCGCGGACAGAACTCATAGAATCATTCATATAAAGGATGGATTGATATGCTGAAACAGGGATTCATAATATTGCTGTTGGTTAATACATTTTCTGCTAATGCACATCCTGCAAAGGTGTGGACGTTGGACGAATGTATACGCTATGCTGAGGAGCATAGCCTGGACTTGCGGAAGCATTCTCTGTCCTACGAATCCGATCATGTCACTCTTCAAGAAAGTAGATGGGCTTTTGTGCCATCGATTTCTGCATCATCGAACTATGCTGTTTCCTCAGGGCGTGTTCTTGATCCTACAACATACCAATTTGTGGAGACAAACTTTACTGGCAATAGCAGTAGTTCCATTTCTGGAGATATCTCCATATTTGAGGGAGGAAGGAAACTTTTCGCGCTTAAAAAAGCCAAATTGTCACTGCGGGCTTCGCTCTTGAAGGAAGAGTCAATCAAATACAACATTAAGCTTAATGTCATAGCCGCCTATATTGATGTTGTCTGCGCAAAGGAACAGACAGAAGTCGCTTTGCGGTCGGCTTCTCTTGTGGAATCGCGGCTCGGGCAGTCAAAAGTGCTTTTGGAAGCAGGCAATATCACAGAATCCGATGTCCTGCAACTTCAGGTGCAACTCTATGCGGCGCAGAATGACATTGCATCGACGGAACAGTCATTACAACTTGCAAAACTTGCACTCTGTGACCTTTTGGAGATTGATGACTATGCTTCGTTTGAGGTGGAACTGCCAGAAGATAGTGATGTCAGGACTATGTTGCTTGATGTGGAAACGTCAATAGAGAATCACCCGGATTATCAGTTGTCTCTTTTGAATCAGAAAATTTCACGTAATGATCTTTGTATTGCACGGTCATCATTGTTTCCGTCACTATCGCTCTCTGCCGGATATGGTTCCAGCTTTTCGGATGCTCGCATGAAGGTCTTAACCAATCGTGACGGTACGATAAAATATGAGGCATATCCATTCTTTAAGCAATATGCTGATAATGCCAGCGTTTATGTCTCAGCCGGATTGAAAATCCCTATTCTGTCAGGTCTTTCGACAAGAAATTCGGTAAAGCGTGCAAAGATTGCCATTACTGAATCTCAGTTAGCCACACTTGAAGTACGTAAGCAGATCCGAAGGGCCGTCATTCAAGCTCAAATGGATTGTAATGCGGCTTGGAATAGGTATTCGCGGGCAAAAGAAGAAGTACGATATGCGGAAGAGGCATATCGCCAGATTGACGAGAAATATAATCTCGGAGCGACGGACTTCCTTAGTTGGAATACGGCTTTTGTGGAACTTGCCAAAGCCAGATATTCACTTGCTGAATCTAAATATACCTATATCCTTAAGTTGGAAATTCTAAAAATCTATTAGGATAGCTAATCCTTGAATATTCAAAATTTCATTGCTATCTTTGCAGACTGCTGTATTTTACGCAGCCTGCAAAAGATAGATTATGACTTTGAATAAGCAAAAGACCCTTGCGGGTGAATATGAGTTCCATGGTAAGGGGCTTCACACCGGCAAGATCTCAAAGATGATTCTCAAACCGGCTCCCGAGGACACTGGGATAGTGTTCCATAGGGTGGATCTCGGTGAAGATGCGTTCGTCGAGGCTTTGGCTGAGAATGTGTCATCGACGGCCAGAAGTACCACTATCTCCAAAGGAGAGGCGTCTGTGTCCACGATTGAGCATCTGATGTCAGCTCTGACGGGAATGGGCGTGGATAATGCCCTTGTTGAAATCGACAATGTCGAAGTTCCGATTCTGGACGGCAGCGCCCGTTATTATGTGGAGGCAATCGCCAAGGACGGCCTGAAAGAACAGAAGGCTGACAGGAAATATGTCACTATTCCAGAGGAGATTGAGATCCGTGACGAAAAGACCGGCTCATTCGTGAGAATCACTCCGGCCGACACGCCTTCGATGGACATCACCGTGGACTTCGGCTCCAGGGTACTTGGTGTGCAGACCGCGCATTGGGATGAGTCCACGGACTATGCCAAGGAGATCGGCCCGTGCCGTACTTTCGTGTTCTTCCACGAGATAGAGTACTTGTTCCAGAACAATCTGGTCAAGGGTGGGGATGTCGATAACGCCATCGTGATAGTTGAACATCCGGTCCAGCCGGAGCAGGTCGAGAGGCTCTCCGCGCTTTTCAACGTGCCTGAGCTTGCCATAAACGACAACGGTTACCTCAACAATCTCAAACTTCATTTCCCGAACGAGTGCGGAAGGCATAAGCTTCTTGATCTGATCGGAGACCTGAGGCTCGCCGGAGGTTATCTCAAGGCCAAGGTCACCGCTTTCAAGCCGGGGCACACAATCAACACACGGACAGCCAAGGCCATCCGTGAGAAATCTTGCTGATAAAACAAACAGATATGAACACAATTTCACCATTAGCGTCAGTGAGCCCTAAGGCGAAACTTGGCGACAACATTGAGATCGGTCCTTTCGCCTTCATCGATGACGACGTGGAGATCGGCGACGGATGCAAGATCCATCCGCATGCGATGATATATTCATACGTCAAGATGGGAAAGAATTGCCAGGTATTCCCAGGTGCTGTGGTAGGCGCCATCCCTCAGGATCTTAAATATGAGGGTGAGGTCACATACGTGGAGATCGGCGACAATGTCACCATCCGCGAGTGTGTGACGATCAACCGTGGCACCAAGGCCAGCGGCAAGTGCGTGACGAAGATCGGCAGCAACACTCTGCTGATGTCCTACGTTCATGTGGCCCACGACTGCGTGGTAGGAAATCACTGCATCCTTGTCAGCTTCGTCGGCATCGCCGGCGAGACCGTGGTTGATGACTGGGCGATTGTCGGAGGCGGAGCGAAGGCTCACCAGTTCTCCAAGATCGGATGTCACGCGATGGTCGGCGGAATGTCCAAGATCAACAAGGATATCCCTCCTTACGTCCTCTGCGGCCGCGATCCGATCTGCTATTCAGGTGTGAACATCGTGGGACTCCGCCGCCGCGGGTTCTCTTCGGAGGTGATCCGCAACATCAAGGACATCTACGACACGATTTACTTCTCCGGCTACAACATCACCGACGGCTGCGCCAAGGTCGAGGCCGGATTCCCTCAGAGCGAGGAGCGTGACACGATCCTGAATTTCATCAGAAGCTCAAAGCGTGGAATCATCAGGGCAAACGACTCCCACGAGAAGGGAGAATTCGAATAGGTCTGAAGAAGAGGCGGCGGTGCTGCTGAGTGTGGCCTGGTTCCCGCCGATCAGCTATTTCGCATTGATGGCTAAAGACTTCATCTTGTCTCCGGACAGGGTGAAGCCTTCTGTCGTTTATCTTGAGGCCTGCGAGCATTACCAGAAGCAATCCTGGAGGAACCGCTTCCGTTACTATGCCGCCGACGGCCCTCAGAGCCTTAATTTCCCGATCATTCACGAAAGCGGAACCCATGAGCTGCCGATAACGGAGATCAAGGTGGATTACTCGACTCCTTGGCTGATCCGTACCGAACGGGCGATTGCGTCCGCCTACGAGTCCTCCGCTTATTTTGAATATTACAAGGACGAACTGTTCGGAATCCTGGATTCACAACCAGAGACGTTGTTCGACCTTGATTTACAACTGATCAGGTTCTTCCTCCGGAAGACCGGCGTCTCGGTGGACCTGAGGATGACCGATGAATATGTCCCCGTCCGTTCCCGTGAGATTCCGTTGGATTCCGGCCGCTACGGAATGGATTACCGGGAACTCATCCATCCGAAACGTCCGGACAACATATTGAAAGACCTGAATCTGGAAAAACCGTACTTCCAGGTCTTTGCCCGAAAGTACGGTTTCGTTCCGAATCTTTCCATCATGGACCTCCTTTTCAACGAAGGTCCGGATTCAATCTCCTATCTGAAAAACCTTTAGAATCTCCACCCGAAGGTCGCCGTGATGCTGTAGAGGTCCCTCTTGTTGAGGATCATCGGAGAAGCCAGATCTTTAAGGTAGTCGGCGTAAGGTGAGATATATTCATCCGACAGCATAGTCAGCCTTGCCGCGATGTCCGCGAAGAACGATCCGTTTGATGAATATCCGAGGCCTATGGAGAAAGCGTTGGTTCTGTCGTTCAGCGTTGTCTTGCTGTTGCCTTCGCTGACATATTCAGGAGTCGTGGTGAAATTGTAGCCAGCGCGGACGGCGATCTCCGGCACCGGTTTGAACTCCGCTCCGACCCTTACCATGTGGGACACTCCCATACGGTTGCGGATCTCGTCATTCAGTTTCCCGTAGGTGTCGTCATTCCATCCGCCGTTCTTGCTCATGAACTTCATCGTGCTGTAGTCGGTCATCTCGTAGTCCGCGCTTAGAAGAGCCATTCCCGCGAAGGTGAACGCTGCTCCGGCGTTGAGTCTGTAAGGCGAGCGTAGTCTGTAGGAATAGTCCCCCTCAGGCGTCTTGGCCGACCCGTTGAATGAGGCGTCGGTGTAGTTGACATTGACGTCTTGTCTCCAGCGTTCGTTGATTTCCATGATTGTCGGTGTCTGAACGGCTCCACCTATGCGTATCCCGTCAATCGGTCTCCACAGAAATCCGAACTTGCCGTAGACTCCGCTTCCGTCCGCCGTGTAGGAGTAACGGGTGCGATAGTCGCTGAAGTAGGTCTTGCCTTTCTCTCCGAAGTCCATCTCGAATGCCGACGGGTTCTCCGCGGCTTCCTTGAAATATTCATCATAGTTGTAGTTGAGGGAGGTTATTCCGAGATTCGCTCCGAGGAAGAACGTCTCTCCAAAATTGAACCCGACATTGAGCAACGCGTCGTATTTGCTTCCTGTTACGTTCCTGCCGTATGCCTGGCTCAACGCTCCTGGAAGGGAAATGTTGTAGATGTAGTTGCCGTCGGCATCCTTCTCTCCAGTCTTCTCATAGATTTCTGTCGCACCTATGTAGCGCCAGTAATAGGCCGGATCGTTAGAGTCTCCGAAATTGGAAAGCGCTCCTGCCTGGACGTTCGCGATCACATTCCATGGCGCGTATGAGCCTTTGTTAGGGTCATTGGTGTAATCATCAGGGTAGTAGTAGGGGTAGTCCCAACCTCTGTCTACTCTCTCGTTGTTGCTGTTGATGGAATATCCGTTAAGGAAATCCATGTCATAACCTTCGGCCGCCACAGCCATGGAGCTGATGTAACTTGTCTTGTCGTTCCTGCCGCCTGCCATCATCTTGCCGGTGAAATTGTTCGTCCCGTTGACGACAAATCCATAAGTGATGGCGGTCAGACCGCTCCCGCTGCCGGTTTTCCAGTTGAATGTCGCACCGATGTTCGGCATCGAGAATCTGGTGAGACTCTCGCGTCTCTCATTGGAGAAGTTGTCAACTCCTCCGACAGGGTAGGCGCTGTAGGATGAGTTCATCGAACTGAGCGTGAGATTCGGCGTGATCGTGAACTGGGAGTATCCCGCCACTGCCGATCCCGCAGGATTGATACCGATTGACCCGAGGTCGCCGCCGACTGCCGTCATCGCGTTGCCCATACCGATCGACCTTGCCGTTCCGTAGTAGTTGTTCTGGCTGAATGTCAGCCCGTCGTACATTGTCTGCGCCCCGGCCGCTACAGCGGTCAATGACAAAAGCGCAGTGAATATTGTCTTTCTCATTATTTCTATTGTTTTAATGGTTACCTTCTTCCGCCACCGCTTCTGGAGCCGCCTCCTCCACCGTACGAACCACTTGAACTTCTGGATGATCCGCCACCGGAGAACCCGCCGCCGGAATAGTTGCTACTGCTGCGGCTTGAGCTGCCGGAAGAATATGAACTTGAGCTCCTGCCTGTGGAGTAGCTGCTTGAGCTCCTCGTCGAGCCGGAAGAATAATCATTGCTTGACGAAGACCTGTAGGAAGATCCCGAAGACCTGTAGCCTCCAGAAGAACTCCTGCTGGAACTACCTGATGAGTAGCCTCCTGATGTCGTTCCGCTTGAACTTCTACTGCTTGCCGGTCTTGAGTACATCGTTGATGACGAAGATGATGAACGGCTGCTGCCGTAGGATGACCTTACGGAAGAGGATCCGGTCGAGGTTCCAAATGAGGATGAACCACTGGATCTGACCGTACTTCCCGCTGATGACCGTACTGACGACGCTCTGTCCGCCGATGATCTGACGGATGACGATCTGGATGACGAAGACCTTACAGAAGAGGATGCCGGCCTGTTGACCGAGGATATTGATGACCTTGTGCCGCTTGTGCGTCCGCCAAGGCTTGAAGACCTTGTGGTAGTCGCTGACATTGAGGATCTTGTTGATCCGATGCCGCTTCTTGATCTGGTCATTGAGGAACTTCTCACTCCGGCGCTCCTTGAAGAGGACCCGATTCCGCTTCTTCTGCTTGAGCCGGTTGTGCTAAGACGTGGAGTGTAAACCCGTCCGCTGCCAGGACCGAAGAAGTCACGGTCGTGGTGGTGATGATGGCCGTAGCCCCAGCTTCCGTAATACCACGGATCGTACCAGCCGCCGTACCAGCCTCCATACCAGCCACCGTACCATCCGCTATAGTACCAAGGATCCCAGTACCAAGGGTCGTACCATCCGCTGTAATACCACGGATTGCCCCACCCCCAGGAATATCCATAATACCAAGGGTCATAGTGCCACGGATCGTACCAGCCACCATAGTACCAAGGATTCGCGCCCCAGTAGATCGAGGTGTAGAAAGGACGGTTCCAGGAATACCAGGATGTCGCGTACCAAGGTTGGTAGGCGGCCCAGGTGTCGAAACCGTTGTCGTAGAGGTAAACGGATGTGGTGTTGTCAGTGTTGTTGAAATCTATTCTCGCCGCTTTGTTCTCAGGGATGAACAGAGTGTCAACCTTCTCTCCGCTCTTCATGAAGATCGGGGAGTTCTTTGTCTTTGCCACAAGAAGGTCGGTCTCCTCGTCATTTGCGGAGGTGGCTGCCTCCTCGGCTTGATGGACCTTGGCATTGGATGTATAGTAGATTCCATCCTGATACTTCTGCCTGGAAGCATCACTGGCAAACCGCGCCGCTGAACCGCACGAAGTCAGTGCCAGAAGCGCCGAGATAAAGAGGATTGTGCGTGTTTTCATTTCTGAATCTCCTATATTTAACAATTAATTCGTAACTTCGTGGCCGTATCCAAAGGTGTCGGCCACACAAATGTTCTCTAGTGAACAAAATCCATACCTTTCGGAATATTGCACAATAATAAGAATAATTGACAAAAACAGCAAAGAATATATGGCAAAGGAAGTGACAAAAAGGTCTGAGAACTATTCTCAGTGGTACAATGATCTGGTTGTGAAGGCAGACTTGGCGGAGCAGTCCGCCGTCAGGGGATGTATGGTGATAAAGCCTTATGGCTACGCGATCTGGGAGAAGATGCAGCACGCCCTTGACACTATGTTCAAGGAAACCGGCGCTGTAAACGCCTATTTCCCGCTTTTCATTCCTAAGTCCTTCTTCAGCAAGGAGGCCGAGCACGTGGCGGGATTCGCCAAGGAGTGCGCCGTCGTCACCCATCACAGGCTTATGAACGACCCTGACGGAAAGGGCGTTGTCGTGGATCCGTCCGCGAAGCTTGAGGAAGAGCTTATCGTAAGACCTACCTCCGAAACCATCATCTGGAGCACATATAAGAACTGGATCACATCATGGAGGGATCTCCCTATCATGTGCAACCAGTGGGCTAACGTTGTCCGCTGGGAGATGCGCACAAGGCTTTTCCTCCGCACCGCCGAATTCCTTTGGCAGGAGGGCCACACGGCCCACGCGACCTCGCAGGAGGCTCAGGAAGAGGCACAGAGAATGGTTCAGGTGTACGCGAAGTTCGCCCGTGAGTTTATGGCTCTGCCTGTGATCGTGGGACACAAGAGTCCTAACGAGAGATTCGCCGGCGCTCTTGACACCCTCACCATCGAGGCGATGATGCAGGACGGGAAGGCTCTCCAGGCCGGAACATCTCATTTCCTCGGCCAGAACTTCGCCAAGTCGTTCGATGTGAAATATACAGACAAGGAAGGCCTGCAGCAGTACGTGTGGGCCACATCCTGGGGCGTTTCCACGAGGCTTATGGGAGCCCTCGTGATGGCTCACGGCGATGACAACGGACTTGTCCTTCCGCCGGCTCTGGCCCCTATCCAGGTCGTTATGGTTCCGATCTACAAGACCGAAGAGGATCACACGAAGATCTTGGACAAGATGGCTCAGTTGAAGAAAGCCCTTGAGGCCGAAGGACATACTGTCAAGATTGATGACCGTGACACCCTGCGTCCTGGATTCAAGTTCGCCGAGTGGGAGCTCAAGGGAGTCCCTGTACGTCTGGCTATGGGACCTCGTGACCTGGAGAACGGCACTGTAGAGGTTCACAGAAGAGACACCCTGGAGAAGCAGACTGTCGCCCTTGAGGGGCTTGACAAGTCAATCGCCGCCCTTCTGGACGACATCCAGAAGACCATCTACCAGAAGGCGTTCGACTTCCGCGCGTCACACGTTGAGAAGTGCGACGACTGGGAGGAGTTCAAGGCCAAGATCGGCACAGGCAAGTTCCTGCTCTGCCATTGGGACGGCACGGCCGAGACCGAGCAGAAGATCAAGGACGAGACAAAGGCCACGATCCGTTGCATCCCTGTGGACAGCTTTGTCTGCGAGGAGGAGGGCAAGGACATCTACTCCGGCAAACCTTCAAAGCAGAGGGTGGTGTTTGCCATCTCATATTAAATGAATATAATAAACTGACTATGAACGTGAAATCAATAAGACGCGCTGTGTTGCTGTCCGTGGCTCTCGCTCTCGTGTCTCTCGCTGCGCCGGCGCAGACGGACACGACATGGAGAAACGCCCAGTCAGCCGCGGCGGCCGCCGCAAAGCTTCTGACACAGACAGAGGAGACAAAGGTCGTGGCTCCGAAACCGGACTATTGGAACAAGTCGTTGATGACGAACCTGAACTTTGTCCAGAGTAGTTTCACGAACTGGGCGAAGGGAGGTTACAACAACTATGCGTTGAGCGCCTACATTGATGGCAACGCGAAGTGGAAGAAAGGTGAGAAGTACTGGAACAACCGTCTCCAGCTGGACTACGGATTCCTTTATTCCGCCGACAAGCCGATCATCCAGAAGAACAAGGACCGGATCCTGTTCGAGAGCACTTGGGGCTACAAGGCAACAAAGACTTTGAACTACTCCGCCAAGTTCACGTTCCTCAGCCAGTTCGCCAACGGTTACAACTACCCGACTCCGGCCGTGGAGGAGGACAAGGAGCCATCCAGCAAGGATTGGAGAAGCGCCCGTGTGCTCAAGTCCAGCATTCTTTCTCCGGGAACTGTCAATCTGGGTCTTGGTATTGACTGGGTGCCGAGCAAATGGCTGACGGTCAATATGGCGCCTATCACAGGAGGCTTCACAATCGTCGGAAGCGAGAAGCTGCGAAAGAACTATGGTATGGGGAGGAAGAAGAAGTACGAGGATACCGAGGTCTATCCGGACGCCAAGGATGACAAGAACATCTACTACAAGACTGGAAACTATTATAAACCAGCCCGTTTCGAGTTCGGTGCCCAGCTGACCGCCGATGCCAAGGTCAAGGTCAATGACAATTTCGAGGGCTCGACGCATCTGCTCCTGTTCTCAAACTATCTGAAGAATCCGAAGAACATCCGTGTGAACTGGGACACCCGCATGATGTGGAAGCTCAGCAGGTTCTTCTCGCTGAACATCACGACCAACCTCATCTACGACGACACTGTCCTCATCACGGACAAGGACGGCAACACCGGCAGGAGGGTGCAGTTCGCGCAGGCTCTCCAGTTCGGCTTCACGTACACGTTCGCAAGCAAGAAATAAAATTCCTGAATATGCAGGAACGTTTTGACAGAATCCTGAAAGGGCTGCTTCCTGATGGTGAGGCGGTTCTTTTGGCTGTCAGCGGCGGGGTTGACTCGATGTGTATGGCGGAGCTGTTTCTCAATTCCTCGGTCAGGAGGTGTTTCGCGCTGGCTCACTGCAATTTCCACCTGAGGGGAGAGGAGAGTGACTCGGACGAGACTCTTGTCAGGGAATGGGCCGAAAGCCACGGCGTCATATTCATAAAAACAGATTTTTACACAGAGGAATATGCCGCCTCGAATGGTGTAAGCATCGAGATGGCGGCGAGGGAGCTGCGTTACGCCTGGTTCGCGGAGGTCTGTCGGGAGCGAGGATTTGCCGCTTTGGCTGTCGCTCACAATGCCAACGACAATGCTGAGACTATGATACTGAATATGTTGCGTGGCACCGGGGTGAAAGGAATGACCGGAATGCGCCGCAGTTCGTCCCTTCTGGGTTCGGACGCCCGACTTATCCGGCCGCTTCTCGATTTCTCACGCGGGGATATTTATGAATATGCCGTATCGCACGGGCTGTGTTGGCACGAGGACAGCACCAACGCTGATTCCGCCTACAAGCGCAACTGCATCCGCAATGAGATATTCCCGCTTTTTGGAAGGTTGAATCCGTCGTTCCTGACAACGTTGAACGAGGATATGGAGCGGTTCGCGCAGGTTCAATCCATCGCTGATGAATATGTCCGTTCGGTTTCGGCGGAGATTGTACGGCTTGATGGTAATGGCCTTCCTGTTATTGACCATCAGAAGCTTACGGCTAAAAAGAATTGGGAATATGTCCTTTTCCGTCTTTTGGAACCTTTCGGGTTCACTTCCTCCGTGGTCGCGGACCTTGCCTCTGTCCTGAAAAGTGACGGTACCGTCAGTGGCAGGACGTTCGTTGCTGATGAATATCTTGCCGTGACTTCGGCTCGGGAGATTGTTATATCTCCGGTCGCAGGGCTTGCCGAAGCGACTGACCTAACCATCAATGGCCCAGGAACATATTCATTGAACGGAATAAAGTTCTCCGTCTCGCTGTCGGACGATGTGAAGGACGTGAAGACAAGCGTAGGAGAGACTAAACTGGATCTCCCGTTCCCTTTCACAATAAGACATTGGCAACCAGGCGACTGGATGCGCCCGCTTGGAATGCGTGGCCGCAAGAAGCTCAGTGATATGTTCGTGGACCTTAAACTTGATATTCTTGAAAAGAAAAAAGCCCTCGTCATCGCTGACGAAGGCTTCCATATTCTCGCATTGGTAGGTCATCGCATCGATGACTCCGTGAAGGTGACGAAGGCCACAGCCACCGTCACAGTGATCCGTCTTATCTGATCTCTATCTCGAACGGCATTCTCGCGAAGACAAGGTCTCCCTGGCCTTTCGCCCAGCTCCTCTGCCAGTCAAGCAGATTCTTCGCCACGCCCTCCAGCGGAGTTCCGGCCAGTGCGTTGGCCATGGCCTCCTCCGGGTTAGTGGTCTTGCCGAACTGCTGCAGCAACTGCTCCATAATCGTCAAAGGTTTAGGGTAACTTGCTATACCCCAGTTCTCAATATCGGCGTCCCCGGCCATCGACGCCGCGTACTTTATCGCATCCTCCAACGTTCCGATCTCGTCCACGAGACCGATCTTAAGTGCGTCGGCTCCGGTCCAGACACGTCCCTGAGCGATCTCGTCCACCGCCTCGAAAGTCATATCACGTCCCTGCGCGACTATGCTCACAAAACTGTTGTAGATGTCGTCAACATAGACCTGCATCCAGGCTGTCTCCCCGGCGTCAAACGGACGGGTCAGCGAAAGCATATCGGAATGCTTGTGGGACTTGACCGGCACCATATTCACGTGCGCTATGTCCTTTAGAGTCTTCCCGAACTCAGGGATGGCGGAGAACACACCGATCGAACCGGTGAGAGTCGTCGCGTTTGAGAATATGTGGTCGCAGCTGTTGGAGATCCAGTAACCGCCGGAAGCAGCATAGTCACCGTAAGAGGCGATGACCGGCTTGACTGCTCTGGTGAGGTCGATCTCTTCCTTGATCTTGCTGGCAGCCAGCACTGTACCGCCAGGAGAGTTGACCCTGAACACGACAGCCTTGACGGTTGAGTCCGCCCTTACCTTGGCGATGATGCCGGCGAAACGGTCGCCGCTGATGTTGTTCGGGTCGTCCTGCTCAAGGATATTCCCGTTGGCGTAGATGACTGCGATCTTTTTCTTGGCGGTCAGGTTCAGTGTCGCCTTGGCAGCGGCATAGTCGCTGAACGGTATGAATTTCACATTCTTGTAGCTGTCCTTGCCGGCGAGGTCGGCGAGTTTTTCCTTATATTCCTCGACAGAAAGAACCTCATCTGCCAGATTGTGGCTCACCATATCCTCAGGAAGCGCGATCGAGAGGTGGTCGATGAAATAGTTGAGTGAATCCACACTCACGCCTCTGCTCTCGGCGGTCTCCGCGGCCACCGTCTCCCACATCGAGTCGATCATCGCCTGGTTCTGCTCCATATTCTCAGGACTTGGCGCGTTCTTGACGTACATCTCGCCGGCACTCTTGTACTTGCCGTGGCGGATGAGCTGGTAGTTTACACCGAGCTTGTCGAGCAGATCCTTGAGAAACAACATCCTCCCGCTTATTCCCAACATAAAGTTGTTGCCGCCGTGATGCCTCGTCGTGTAGATCTTGTCGGCCACTGACGCGAGGTAGTAGCTTCCGGAAGTGAACGCCTCGCCATATGCTATCACTGCCTTGCCGCTCTTCCTGAAATCTGTGAGGGCCTTGCGGAGTTCCTCCAGTTTGGTAAGGCTGGTGGAGGCGCCGTCTGTCTTTACGAGGATGTACTGCACACCCGGATCCTCGGCGGCTTTGTGGATTGCCTTGACGGCATCGTTAAGTCCGACCAAAGCGATCTCTCTGCCTTGGATGGAGGTGAGCGGGTTGCTTTCCTGAGTCTGTTCAGTGATCTCGAATTTAGACATGTCCATCAGCAGGACACCCTCCTTGGGAATAACGGCGCCGGAGCCTCCGGAGAATGAAGCCGCAGAGGCAATCATTGAGCCGAGCATCATAAAGAACATGAAGAACTTCACGATGCCCCAGATGAACAGGCCGCACAGCACGGCCAGCACCCATTTGACGAATTCTTTTGTGTTCATATAGCCTGAAAACGTTTTGGTTTCTCTGGTTGCGAGATTTTGTACAAATTTAATCATTTTCTTAATAATCAATTATTATATTTGCATCCAGCGTATAACTTTATTTGAAGATACGGCGCACTACGCGCTTGGCTTATGATGTGAATTATGAGAAAGACTATCATTGCTTCTATTATGGCCACGGTGTTGTCCGTTGGCATGTCAGCCCAGTCGGTTGACACTACCTCTATATATAAGGATAGGAAAGACAGTCTCAACGCGACGGTTTTTGTCGGTCATCAGGAGAATAGCATCTCAAGAGGAAAGACCTTGAGGACGGAACTTATCTCGGCCTCGGGACTTCAGAAGATGGCCTGTTGCAACCTTGCAGAAAGCTTTGAGAACTCGGCCAGCGTGACAGTCGGCTATTCGGACGCTGTCACGGGAGCGCGTCAGATAAGGCTTCTGGGCCTTTCCGGGACATATACGCAGATGCTGGACGAGAACCGTCCGGTGATGAGGGGGATAACCGCTCCATATGGACTGTCTTATGTTCCAGGGCCATGGCTGGAGAGCATCCAGATCGCGAAAGGCTCCCCGTCCGTGATCAACGGCTTGGAATCAATGACCGGACAGATCAATCTTGAGCACAAGAAGCCTACCGAGGAGAAACCGCTTTTCATCCAGGCTTCGATGATGAGCGACACCAAGGCGGATTTCAATGCGACATCGGCCTGGCAACTCAGCCCGACGGTCTATACGATTCTGTTAGGACACGTCAGCGGGAACTTCAAGACCTACGATATGAACGATGATGGCTTCCGTGATGATCCTAAGATGTTGCAGTTTAATGTGGCCAACAGGTGGCTTTACTATACTCCCGAACTTCAGGTACGCTGGGGCGTGAAAGCTGTCCGGGACCATCGGCAGGGCGGAATGGACGGCTATGACAAAAGCGGGATGGAACCTCGTTGGGCTTCAGATGAGTCTATCCTGGAACCAACAGAAGGGAACTCTTTCGCAAAATATCTCTCGGAATCCCATTGGGGCACCGACATCACGAACAGTCTCCTGAACGCCTACCTGAAAGTCGGCAAGCCTCTTCGCGAGGACGGCTCCTCCAGCATAGCCGCCATAGCGGACTGGTCGTGGCAGAAAAGCGACTCCTGGTTCGGCGCGTCATCCTACCTTGCGAGCCAACAGTCGGGCTTCATCAACCTCCTCTACAGGAATATGTTGAATGAGTCGCACGACTTCACTGTCGGCCTTTCCGGCACGTTCGACCACATTGACGAGGCTGTCGCAAAATTGGACTACGGCCTGTGGAGTGGTGAGAATTGGAATGGGCAGCGTCCATATTCCGGAATCGCGGATCATTTCTTCGGCGGTGCTTACGGGGAATATACCTTCCACGCCGGGGACATATTCACATCAATTGTGGGAGTGAGCGCCGATTGGTACAAGGGAAACGGGCTCAAGGTGGCTCCGAGGGTGACTTTGAAATATTCACCGGCGGAGTGGCTCGTCGCGAGGGCGAACGGCGGCAGGGGATTGAGGTATGCCGATCCGGTCGCTGACAACATTGGTGTGATGTCCACCCACAGCAGGCTCCAAGGGAATTGTATGGAGCGGCTGCTTGAGGATTCGTGGACATTCGGAGGAAACCTTACTTTTTATATGCCGCTCGGGGTCGATCCTTCCAAGACTTATGTCAGCTTTGATTATTTCAGAACCCAGTTCGCGCGTCAGTTGATGGTGGATTATGAGGTGCCGGGCACAGATGTGAACGGCGGACGTGACATCTGGTTCTTTGATTCCGATGGAAGACGCTCATATTCAGATAACTGGCAGGTGGATTTCAATGTCGAGCCATTTGACCGCTTCACCGTGGCTTTGACCGGGCGCTACACCAACGCCCGGCAGGAGAATTATGGTGGCGAATTGGTGGAGAAGCCGATGCTCAGCTGCTTCAAGGGGGTGCTGAACCTTCAGTATAAGACAAATCTGAGCCGATGGATATTCGATTTCACCGCTTCCGTGAACGGTTCGGCGAGGGTGTATGACTTTATGAAAGATCTGAAGGATGATGGTGGGGAACTGCTTTATCCTGATGGCCGCACTCCGGTCTATCCATTGCTCTATGCGCAGATAACCAGGCGTTTCCGTGGGTTCGACATCTATGCTGGGGTTGAGAACATCACGAATTTCACCCAGATGCACGTGCTGGTGGGGGATAGGAACGCCGCCGGGGAATGGACTCCTTGGACTCCAGGCTTCGATGCCAGCTGTGTCTGGGGGCCTATTATGGGACGGCGGATCAATCTTGGCGTGAGATTGACGCTCTGGAGGGCGACAAAGAACGATTAAATCACTATCTTTGCAGGATGAACCTTGGCGCGGATAACCACGCTGCTGCCATAAGGTTGTAGATTATGAAAAGAATATTATTGATAGCGGTCGCGGCCGTGATGTTGGCTGCGCCTTTTGCCGCGGCTCAGGCTGCTCCTTTCGAGGGTTTTGCGACGGAGGCACCCGCCGACAAGAATGTCGGCGAGGTTGTGTTCGCGACGAATATGCATTGTGACAAATGCGTGAACAAACTCAATGAGAATCTGGCGTTCCTCAAGGGAGTCAAGGACTTGAAGGTCTCTCTCAAGGATCAGACAATCAAGATCAAGTACGACCGCCGTAAGACCGATGAGAAGACCCTTGCGGACGCTATCAAAAAACTTGGCTACAAGGCCGATAAAGTGGAAAAATAACGATTATGAGTCAGAAACCGTCAATCCCTAAGGGGACACGTGATTTCGGTCAGCAGAATATGGCCGAAAGGAATTATATCTTCGACACCATCAAGAAGGTCTTCAGGACTTTCGGCTATGCCCAGATCGAGACTCCGGCTATGGAGAATCTGTCAACCTTGCTCGGAAAATATGGCGAGGAAGGGGACAAGCTTCTGTTCAGAGTCCTGAACTCCGGTGACTGTTTCTCAAAGGTCAACTTTGAGGATTACCGCAATGAGGAAGGGGGAGTGAATAGTGTCGCTCTTTCCAAAGAGGTTTGTGAGAAAGGTCTTCGCTACGACCTGACCGTGCCTTTTGCCCGTTTCGTGGTCCAGCACCAGAACGAGATCTCCTTCCCGTTCAAGCGTTTCCAGATCCAGCCGGTCTGGAGGGCAGACAGGCCGCAGAAGGGACGTTACCGTGAGTTCTACCAGTGCGACGTGGACGTGATCGGCAGCAAATCTCAGGTCAATGAGCTTGAACTCGTGCAGATTGTGGACAAGGTGTTCAGCCTTCTGGACGTGAATGTGCTCGTGAAGATCAACAACAGGAAGGTCCTGACGGGTTTCGCCGAGATCTGCGGATTCCCGGACAAGGTGGTTGACATCACTGTGGCCATTGACAAACTTGACAAGATCGGCCTTGAGAGCGTTGAGGAGGAGATGCGTGAGAAAGGTCTGACCGACGGTGCGATCGCCGTGATCGAGCAGATTCTGAAACTGTCCGGTTCCACTTCCGGGAAACTGGCTTCGATGCGCTCGCTGATGAACGGCGGCTCCGCTTCCGGACTCGTTTCCGAGACAGGCCTCAAAGGTCTTGACGAGCTTGAGGAACTTTTCGGCCTGATCGATGCTGCCGGTGTAAAATGCCCGGTAGAGATCGATCTTTCCCTTGCCCGTGGCCTGAATTACTACACAGGTGCCATCTTTGAGGTGAAAGCCCTTGATTTCCAGATCGGAAGCATCTGCGGAGGCGGTCGTTACGACAATCTTACCGGAATATTCGGTCTTCCGGATATGTCAGGAGTGGGCATCAGCTTCGGCGCCGACAGGATCTATGATGTCTTGAAAGGCTTGGATAAGTTCCCTAAGTCATTGGCTTCCAGCACCACGCTTCTGTTCGCTTGTATGGGTGTCGAAGAGATTCGCTACGTCCTTCCTGTCGCCGCCGCGTTGCGCTCAGAAGGTGTCTCCGTTGAGGTTTATCCGGAGCCGTCAAAACTCAAGAAGCAGTTTGACTACGCCGAGAAGAAGTCCATTCCGTTCCTTTCCATCAACGGTGGCAACGAGGTCGAGGCCGGCGTCATCCAGCTCAAGAACCTCACCACCGGCGAGCAGAAATCCTTCGCCAAGACCGACATCGCCGGAATGAAGGTGTTTATGAATATTTCTTATTAAGAAGCTGTTTTGAATTGTTTGAAATGTTCTTTGAGGTGAAAAATCTTCAT
>ERZ1034984.1353-NODE-1353-length-23441-cov-21.131917_pt1 | contig 23441 bp, 18 predicted proteins | sample MGYA00520589_ERZ1034984 | MGnify/ENA primary metagenome ERZ1034984 (study PRJEB33766, sample SAMN09781790) | gut metagenome | biome: gut microbiome | host: Homo sapiens | place: Madagascar | study: EMG produced TPA metagenomics assembly of the PRJNA485056 data... | reverse complement strand
ATGCGGACTCCAATCCGGCCATCGCTCGATGGCCCAACTTTTAGTCCGCAGTCCCCGACCTGCGTCGACGCCCCGAAATCGAGCACACATTCTGTCCTATAAACCGAAACGGTGCTTATGCTAAGCGAGGGCAAGAATCTCGTATAGACGAATGTCATCAGTACTCGCGATTAACCTGAAACCAGGCGTAGAGTCGGTTATCTTGTTAATTCCATCCCACTTCTCGAAGATATCATTCGCATATGTAATTCGATATTCAGATGATTCATCCCCCGCATCAAGCTGGAGAACATATTTTGCTCCAACGTTAGCTACGGCCTTTTGAACATCAACGTTATAAGCATACTCATTCAGATGAAGACGAATTAGCCGGCTCTCCTCGGTCTCTAGCTCGCTCGGATCCTGGCAATCTCGGTAGAACATATTTAAGCCATAAACTGAATAGCCGAAAATGCTACCATCCTGCGGATTATTCAGAATTAGTTCTGATCCGCAGTTCTTCATACAGATATCCCTACAGAACTCTTCCTCAATCGGACTGAGCACATCGTAATAAATCAGAGATTTATTGTATTGGTTAGCCAGCTCCGTCGTTTCATAGCCAAATGCCGTATTAACCTTTCCGCCACAAACAAACATGAAGTTTGGATAGAAAATTACCGACGCAAAAGATAGACAAGCCAGTGTTAGGAACGGCACCGAGGCAAGACGCCTTTCGAATTCAATTTTCAGTTGGATATTGGCCAAAGCAGTACAGGCAAGTATTGAAGCAACAAATCCGACCATCGCCCCCGTACGGTTATAGTCCGTATACCAAAAGCCTGATAGGAGATGCTTAAGGAAGCCATCTGTTCCAGCATCGAACACATAAATAAGTACAACAAGAAGGCCGCTCAGTAGAATCCAGATATGCTTGCGGTCTCTAAGCAAAGTAATTCCGCCAAAAAACGCAAGCAAAGCTACAACGATTTGGCCTGGGTGCCCAACAACGCCAAGGGTTACTGCATCTATAAACGCATCAAGCGGTGACGCAATTGATGGCCACGACACGCTGGCAATCCTGTTGATATAGGGCACCCCGTACGCGATGAACCAAATCAGAGCAGCCGCCAACGCCACAAGTGTTGGAGCCAGCCACGCATAGACGGCCTTCGGCGCATTACGCAATCTAAGCAGCCTGCTGATACATACGATCACATACGGAAGGAGCATGACAGCAAGGGTGAAGACCGAATTGGGATGAGCAAACGTCATACCTACAATGTAAATCAGGAACGGTATAAGACGTGACACGTCAAAATAGACCTCATCGTCACTGAATCTTAGCAATTCCATAAAACAGGCAATCCCCGCCGGAAGAAGGGCCATTCCCAGCAAGTTGGGAAACAGCGGACCATAGGTTAAAAGCCCCCATGTCGAGGCAGGAACACCTACGCATATAATGGCTGCCAAGGCTGAAACGAATGGTCCTTTTACTCCAAACTTATGCACCAACGCATAGAATCCAAGCGAGTATATCCAAGCGATTGATAGAAAATTACATACATTCGCAGCCGTTGTCACCGGGATATCATATGTAGAGGCCAGAAACGCTGCCAGCATATGCCAGGCAGACGGATAGAATGCTACGGACGATGAGAACGGGCTACTCTCATTTGGGGCGTACTCAAAGTCCCCAAATGATGACCAATTGCCGGAGTTAATAAAAGTCCTAATCGAGTCGAGATGATGAATATTGTCCCAGCCTTGAAAATAGGAGTCTGGACCATCTAGACAGCTAGAGAAAATCACAAAAGAGATGCCGATAGTAACGCATATGAAGACCATGAAAGCGGAAGCCTCATTCACGCTAACGACCTTCGCAGACACGCCTCTTCTTATTGTTGTTGTGGCAAGGCAAGTAACAACAATGATCAGCGAACATAGCATAATCAGTTGAAACGATGCCTTAACTCCAGTCACTGCAAGTACAAGCGCCAGTAGCGACAGCACAGAGAGGGTTATTCCGGGCGCAGAGGCAAATGCAAGAACAGGCTTAAGCCCAAACTTACGGTTAATTGCATACCCAGGTATGACAAGCGTCATAGCCAGCATCAAGGTCGAGATAATGAGCTTTGATAGCATACCCAAAATAATCCTAACTAAGTCCGCAGATTAGTTTAACTAAGTCAAAGTACATCGCTACGTCCAAAAATACACGACTAGGAAAACCAGTTCTAACCCTAGATCGTATTGGTCCATTTCACAAAATCGGCCGCCCAACATGCCACGCGCCATCCCCATGACGCGACATACATAGAGCGACCGACGCTGAAAGTATACGCTGGATTTAATTCAGCCATATCTTGAGCTTCAATTATCCAGATACTCTGAATCAATTCTATATGAGCCGAGACGAAACCAAGGAATCCTAACCCAAGAGACTAGAATCAAGTCGAGTTATGTCTGATGAATTTATCAGCTTCCCGACACCCCCTAAACAAACGATAAATCAAAGCAATACGCGCCAAAGAACTAGAGCCACCAGGCGCATCTACTCGGCGAGCAGCGTCTCCAGGTACTCGGAAAGCTCCTGCTCCCAGTCGGGCATGTGGAAGCCGGCGGCCTCGAGCCTGGAGAGGTCGAGCGCGCTGGAGTGCGGGCGCGGGGCGATGGGCCCCTCGGCGTTGGCGTAGTACTCCGCCGTGCTGACGGGCACCACGTGCTCGCCGTTGCCGTTCGCGGCCTCGAAGACCGCTCGGGCGACGTCGGCCCAGCTCCTGACGGCACCCGAGCCCGTGCAGTCGTAGGTGCCGTAGGGGGCGTGCGTCCCCAGCACGTGGAAGATGGCGGCGGCCATGTCGCGCGTGAAGGTGAGGCGGCCTAGCTGGTCGTCGACCACGGTCACCTGCGAGAGCCCGTCGGCGGGGTCGGCCACGCGGTCGGACAGCGCCCTCATGGTCTTGACGAAGTTGCGCCCGTCGCCGATGACCCAGCTCGAGCGCATGACGTAGTGGCACGGGCAGCCCGCCACGGCCAGGTCACCGGCGGCCTTGGACTGGCCGTAGACGGACAGCGGCGAGAGGGGCTCGGACTCGTCGTGCAGCTCGCACGTGCCGTCGAAGACGTAGTCGCTCGACACGTGCACGAGCGTGACGCCGTGCTCGGAGCACGTGCGGGCCAGAAGCGCCGGACCCGTGGCGTTGGCGGCCCAGCAGGTCGCGCGGCCCTCGGGCGTCTCGGCGCGGTCGACGGCGGTGTAGGCGCCGCAGTTGATCACGGTGCCGTAGAGGTCCCAGTCCCACTGACCGTAGGCCTCGGGGTCGGACATGTCGAACGTGTCGATGTCGCAGAAGTCGAAGTCCCTGGCGACGCCACGCTCCTCGGCGAGCGCCCTCACCGCGCGGCCCAGCTGGCCGTTGCAGCCGGTCACGAGCGTGCGCTTGGGCGCCATGGGCGCCACGTCGGCGAGCATCGGGTGGTGGAGGTCAGCCTCGGAGACGGTCGCCTCCGAGAGGGGGATGGGCCACTCGATGGCGAGCTCCGGATCGGCGAGGTTCACGAAGGTATAAGTCCTCTTGAGCTCGGCGGACCAGTGCGCGTCCACCAGGTAGGTGTAGGCCGTCCCGTCCTCGAGGGCCTGGAACGAGTTGCCCACGCCGCGCGGCACGTAGATGGCCCTGGAGGGGTCGAGCGTGCAGGTGTAGACGCGGCCGTAGGTGGCGCTGCCCTCGCGCAGGTCGACCCAGGCGCCGAAGACCGAACCGCGGGCGACGGAGACGAACTTGTCCCAGGGCTCGGCATGGATGCCGCGGGTGACGCCGCGCTCCTCGTTGAAGCTGATGTTGTTCTGCACGACGCGCAGGTCGGGAATCCCCAGGGCGACCATCTTGGCGCGTTGCCAGTTCTCCTTGAACCAGCCGCGCGAGTCGCCGTGGACGGCGAGCTCGACGACCTTGAGGCCCTCGATGCCGGTCTCCTCAACCGCGAGCTGCTTCTCGAACTCGATGTCTGCCATGCTCTCCCCCTACTGTCCCTGAGCCCTGTAGCGCGCCTCGGTGGCCTCCTTGGCCGGACGCCACCAGGCCTCGTTGGCCACGTACCAGTCGATGGTTGCCCTGAGGCCCTCGGCGAAGTCGGTGTGCGCCGGCTCCCAGCCCAGCTCGCGGCGCAGCTTCGTCGAGTCGATGGCGTAGCGGCGGTCGTGGCCCGGGCGGTCGGCCACCCAGTCGAAGTCCTCGGGGTCGCGGCCCATGGCCTCGAGAATCATACGCAGGACGGTGATGTTGTTGCGCTCGCCGTCGGCGCCGATGAGGTAGGTCTCCCCCATGCGGCCCTTGGTGAGGATGTCCCAGACGGCCGAGCTGTGGTCCTCGGTGTGGATCCAGTCGCGCACGTTCTCGCCCGTGCCGTAGAGCTTGGGCCTCACGCCGTCGATGACGTTGGTAATCTGCCTGGGGATGAACTTCTCCACGTGCTGGTAGGGGCCGTAGTTGTTGGAGCAGTTCGAGATGGTGGTGCGCAGCCCGTAGGTGCGGGTCCAAGCGCGCACGAGCATGTCGGAGCTCGCCTTGGTGCTCGAGTACGGGCTGCTCGGGTGGTAGGGCGTCTCCTCGGTGAAGCGCGCCGGGTCGTCGAGGGCCAGGTCGCCGTAGACCTCGTCGGTCGAGACGTGGTGGTAGCGGATGCCGTACTTTCGGACGGCCTCCAGCAGGCGGAAGGTGCCCTCCACGTTGGTGCGCAGGAACGGCTCGGGATCTGCGATGGAATTGTCGTTGTGGGACTCGGCGGCGTAGTGCACGATGGCGTCGTGGCCGGGCACGAGCTCGTCAAGCAGGGCAGCGTCGCAGATGTCGCCCACGACGAGCTCGACGCGGTCGGCCGGCAGCCCGGCGATGTTGGCGGGGTTTCCGGCGTAGGTGAGCTTGTCGAGGACGGTCACGTGGACCCCGGGGTGGTTGTCCACGACGTAGTGCACGAAGTTGCTGCCGATGAAGCCGCAGCCGCCCGTGACGATGATGTTCTTTGGCTCGAAGGTCTCTGCCATGCCTAGTGGTCCCTCCTGTTGCTGCGGATCTCGCCGGCGGCGACCTTCTTGAGGTGCTGGCCGTAGACGCTCTTGCCGTAGGCCCTCGCGGCCTCCTCGAGCTGGGCGGTGGTGGTCCAGCCGTTCTCCCAGGCGATCTCCTCGGGGACGGAGACCGGCAGGTCCTGCGAGTGCTCGACGGCGCGGACGAACTCGCTGGCCTCGTGCAGACTCTCCATGGTGCCGGTGTCGAGCCAGGCGTAGCCGCGGCCCAGGGTCACCACCGAGAGGGCCCCCTCGTCGAGGTACATCTGGTTGAGGGTCGTAATCTCGAGCTCGCCGCGAGCGGAGGGCTCCACGCGGGCGGCCTTGGCCGCCACGTCGCCAGGGTAGAAGTACAGGCCCGTGACGGCGTAGGAGCTCTTGGGACGCTCGGGCTTCTCCTCGATGGAGACGGCGTTGCCCTCGGCGTCGAACTCGACGACGCCGAAGCGCTCGGGGTCGTCGACGTGGTAGCCGAACACCGTGGCGCGGCCCGCCTCGGCGTTCTCCACGGCGCGGCGCAGGTGGCGCGACAGGCCGTTGCCGTAGAAAATGTTGTCGCCCAGGACCAGGGCGCAGGGGTCGCCGGCGATGAACTCCTCGCCGATGGTGAAGGCCTGCGCGAGGCCGTCGGGGCTGGGCTGCTCGGCGTAGGAGAGCGACACGCCGTAGCGCGAGCCGTCACCCAGCAAGCGCTCGAAGTTGGGCAGATCCGCGGGCGTGGAGATGACCAGGATGTCGCGGATGCCCGCCAGCATGAGCGTGGAGAGCGGGTAGTAGATCATGGGCTTGTCGTAGACCGGCAGCAGCTGCTTGCTGGTCACGAGCGTGAGTGGGTACAGGCGCGTGCCCGACCCGCCCGCGAGGATGATGCCTTTCATTGGCAGAACCTTTCCGGAGTTACCGATATATAGATACTAGGACATCCCTGCTAAATAGTAGCCCCCGTCAAGGTCAAATACGGAGGCGGCGCACTAGCGCTACCAGCGCATCGTAGGGAATTTCATCTTTGGCAGTGAGGGATAAACTGCCGTCCCTATATGGGACAAACTTAATCCGCGGGCGCATAACTCCACATTAGCGAGTAGTTGCTTCCGTCAATGGTAATTTTGAGTATAAGCAAGCAATCTGCCCAATAGGTATCCGCGTCTTCCAAAAGAAACAGCAGGCTAGTACCGCACTTTGTCTTAGCTTGTGCATTTGCCGTCGTCAAAGGCACAATTTGACATCACTATGAGCCGAGCATTCTAAATAGACCGCTAATTTCGGCTCCATCCCACAGCTATGTTTTCCATAGCATCCCTTACGAAACGGTCCATACTTGATTAAGCTAGCCATGATTCGATTCGATTTTCTGATTATAAGGATTCGGGAATGCGCCCAAATCAGCCTTCTAATCCACCTTTATCCTCTGTAGCCATTGGACATGACAATAATCTCGCAGTCATTCGACTTATATGCTCTTTTTTCGTCATCCTCAGCCACTCTTTTGCCCTCCGATATGGAGCGGAGCACTCTCAGAGAGAGCTTTTGGACGCCATCTCTCGTGGATCTCTGGGCTTTGGCGCATTCGCAGTTGGGTGCTTTTTCTTCTTTGGAGGCTACCTCATCGCAGGCAGCGCCGTACGAAGCCATACGGGCTCTTCCTTTTTCAAGAAGCGCCTGGTTAGGCTTCTGCCTGAGCTCCTGTTCCTCGTCATTTTCCTAGCTTTTATCCTCGGTCCGCTCTTTTCATCCCTAGGCTTCAGCGAGTACTTCGGCAGTAATCAGGTACTTCTATTCCTCCTAAACGCCATTCTTATTCCATACCATTACTTGCCTGGACTATTCATGTCGAATCCTTATCCGGATGTTGTAGACGGGTCACTGTGGACCCTGCCCGTTGAATTCTGCTGCTATATATTCGTTTTCTGTGCGTATAAGCTGACGCACTTCGACAAGAAGCGCTATCTTGCAGCGTGCAGCATCTGTCTTATCCCAACCATTGGATATCTACTGGCGGCATATCCTGCCCAAGTCAGTATTGTTAGGCCAGTCATTCTATATTGGCTGGGAACAACCGCCTATGTTTTCCGAGATTCCATCCGTATATCAAGGAAGGCGGCTTCGATTTCTCTCGCCGCCTTCCTCTGTCTTCTTGCAGCGGGGTTGTCAGACCTCGCAATGATTGTCTGCTTCCCCGTCTTTGTAACATGGGCCGCTTTCTACGCAACGCCACTAAAAGCGAGTTTGTTCCTAAACAAGCACGAGCTTTCCTACGGAATCTATCTTTGGGGCTGGCCTATGGGCCAAATAGTGGTTCAAGCCTTTCCCACCATTGACGTACATGGTCTTTCTCTTCTTTCTTTTATCCTTGCAGGTCTCTTTGGCATGCTCGGACTAAAGGCCTCAAATATGCTCACTTCACTGGCGCACAAGGCTTGGCAGGATTCAAACTAGCTAGCTCTGCCTTCCGGCGATTCTTAGTCCAAGGAACAGAAAGGCGACGAATAAGGCAGCAAGCAATCCCATAGACAAGTCGTATAGGAGAACTGCGCCCATCAACCCACTCTCGGCAATCATTACGCCTGATAGAGCATGGGCGACCAAGACAGAAACGCCATAGCCGACTACAACAAGGCCTTGGAGCCTCACCGTCACCAGGCCATAGTACAGAATCACGCTCAGCGCGTTGAAGGCGCCCCCTATAAGAATAGCCATCAGCTCCGTCCTATAAGAAGAGACGTCAACGCCGTACAGCCACGAAAGGACAGGGGTGCCATATGGATAGGCGACGGCCATAGCCAAGATGAGGGCAACGACAATTAGGGCCGCGCCTTTTCCAAGAATCCCATAGTAGCCAAGCCTGTCTCCAGAAGACCATTTCTCGGCGAGACTAGTAAGTAGAGGTTTAAATACAAATCCAACAAGCAAGTTGATAATCATTGCCGGCATATACAGAATCGAATAGACAGTCTGAGTCTCCTTCTGCATCACCGCCTCAATCCCAAACCTTGGAACATTCACCAAGTCATTGAGAAGGAACGAGGCAATAAACAGTGGGAAACAGGCTGCTAGAAGTCTTGCGAGAGACTTCCACTCAAACGACAGCTTTATCGCATTTTCGTATTTCTTTGCGGGAGGCAGATTGAGGATGACCTCAACCGCCAGAGAGCCAACAGCCGAAAGCAAACAGCAAATCAGCAAATCACCCGTAAGGATCGCGCCAGCGCTAAAGAGCACCGTGGTAGTAAGAACTCGAAAGAAAAAGGCTCTGCCCGCAATGTCAAGACGCCCGCGCTGTTGAAACATGCCATGAAATACGTCCTCGGTGGCATCAAAGAAGCGGAGCCCGGCAATCAAAACAATTAGCAGAGCATCATATGTTGGTCCATCTGCATACAATGCGTAAACGATAATTGTCAGCGCCATCAAAACCACGGTGACAACGCGAGACCCGAGGTAAACCGAGAAAGGAAAGCGCCCTTCAGAATCCGTAGCCTGATACGTGCGCATCTCAAATGAGCCAACGGATAGAAACTGCTGGCCGACCGCGTAGGCAATCGAAAAGACGCCCGCGCTATAAGCGCCCGTGAAGCGTGTAACGATCAACAATAAAAGCGCGCTTGAGGCCGCGTTCATTAGGCTCCCGAGCGTGTTCCAGAAGTAGTTTTTCTTCAGCTGCTCGGCTGATTCCGACACTATCTAAAACCTTCCAAAATCAAGCTTTGACGGATGGTGATTCTTACGGTTGTCTTCAGCAGGCAGCTGCATGTAATCGCCATAGCCCCTACGAAGAATCGCATCATACTGCCTGGGAATCGAAACAGCTAAATCCTCAAACGTGATTTCTTTCAGAGGAAAGACTTCTTCCTTATGCACTCCCCAGTCAATGGGAGACCTGTCAGTAAAGTCGACAAAGAGCCCATCCGGTTCATCCGATGCAGCCATGGCAGCTTTCTCCCACTTTGAATGAATCCATGTAGGAGAAATATGGAAAACCTTTAGCAGACCGTGGCCCAAATAACACAACAAAAGAACGAAGCCGCGCTTCCACCCCTCAAGGGACAAATGAGGACATGGAGTGCCGCAGAGAAAAGCGAGGCGAGCCCAGAACCAGGTTGCAGACAACTGCCGCTTTCTCAGTCTTGGGTTATCAGACAGCTTGTCAAAAGCGTAAACACCGATGCCAATGGGATACTGAAATTTACACTTATCAAATTCTTCGGGAACGCAGAGAGTGCCCTTCAGCACGAGATTGGCATCACAAGCGGGATAGTCACGCTCGGTCTTGTAATCAACCAGACCATAGTCATCACCCAGAACCGCCGGCGCCTCAGCCATGAACCTCTCATAGTCGGACCTAAACATTGCCACGTCGATATCGTCATCCCACGGAATAAAGCCTCCATGACGTACGGCGCCTATCGCCGTGCCTCCGTAGATGAAATACGGAATCGATAGCTGCTTGCAAACGCGGTCAAACTCACCAAGGACCATCGTCGTTACGAGCTGCAGCTTTCTAAGCTCATCTTTATCTTCGTATTCTGTAAAAGACACGGTACTCCCCGTTACTTCTTTACTGGATATTAGTAGCTCCCAAAGCTAAGCCTGGCAGGGTAGTGATTCTTTCGCGAATCCTCAGGTGGAAGCTGCATATAGTCCCCGTAGAGGGCCTCGAGCATGCTCTCAAGCTTGTTGGGAAACGTTATATCCATGCCTTCGTATCGAATAGTCCTCAGTGGAAAGACGTCATCGAGAGAATAGGTCTGTGTAAGACGATCGGTGTCGCAGAGGTATCCCACTCTACCGGTATCTACACCTCTGTAGCGATTGCGAGCCTCAGTCTCTTTCTCGTATACCTTTTCCCTAGAAAGGCCAATCAGGTTAAACGTCTTCGACGCAGCCTTGCACGCCAGACGAACAGCGTTGCCGCGAACGCCCTTGATCTGGATAACTGGATCGGGAACGCTGAGCAAGATTCTCACATGTGACCAAAACCAAGCATCCCACGCTTGCTTTCTATATGAGCGCTCGTCTGCAGCAACATTGTCAAATGAATAGACATCAAGGAATATGCCCAAGTCCAGAGGAAGGTGCGAAAGAGACTCCTCACAGAACTGCGTCCCTTTTAGCATGATTCTCGTTGTCGGAAGGGGATATTCGATATTGATCGAGGCATTGATTACCTCGTACTTATCCGAATAGTCCCTGCGGACAATGGAGATCAGCTTTTCGTAGTCAGCCGCCAAAAGACCCACATCAATATCGTCATCCCAGGGAATGAAGCCCCCGTGCCGCAGAGCGCCAATTCCAGTTCCCGCGATACCAAAATAAGAAAGGCCGTTCTCATTGCAAATTGAGACAAAATCCCTAAGAATCATGAGTTCGCATCGCTGAACATGAGTGAGCGTTTCCTGATCATAAACTTTCAAATTATGCCCCGTCCCAGTTTGAGGAATCAAAGAAGCTCTGGCTAGTTAAGCAAGGCCCTAGTCATTGCTTCGACGAGCTCTATGTTATTCGAAACAGAGTGATTGCCCACGTGGGCAACGCGCACCATGTCATCAGAATGCTTCCCCCCGCATGGATTTAGCACAAAACCATCCTGTTCGAGCTTATCGAGCAATGCCCTTGCACCACCGCTGCGAAGAATCAAGGGTGTCAGCGCGTTCGAAATGGGATAGCTCGGCAGCTCAACCGGAAGTTCGATAACCCTCTGCCTAAAGTCATTGGCAATCGCCTTAACCCTCGCAATTTCGACGGCCGCTCCTCCATTGGAGATCAACGAACCCAGACGTTGATGAAGCTCGTAGATGACACCAACTGCAGGGGTAAACGGCGTCTGTCCACGCTTTCCATTAGAAATGTAAGATTTGAAATCAAAATAGTACGAAGGGCACTCGTCGGAAGAGAGAATCCTTTCCTTCATTCTGGGCGAAAGAACCACGCATGATAAGCCCGGCGCAAGGGCAAGGGCCTTTTGGGAGCTGACAATTACAGCATCGATATCGGAAGCTCTCATCGACAGCGGGTCAGAAAGAAATGCCGAAATCGCGTCGACTATAAATGTCAGGCTGTTGCGATGGCAGTAATCTGCAAGCATCTCGATGTCATATAGCTGGCCCGTAGACGTCTCGTCATAATTTACCAGAAGGGCCGTATGACAGCCGCCATCGGCAGCATCCAAGAGATCGGAGCTGAGCGCCTCTCCCTCAGGCACCTTAACTCTATCGTAGGGAATCCCGTGCGTCTGCAGAATCTCGCAGAATCGATTACCAAAAGAGCCGCCGTCAATAACTAAAGCGCGGTCATTTATGCCGAGGCAATTCATGACCGCAGCCTCCATACCACCCGTTCCCGAGCATGTGAGCATAATGCACTCAGAATCAGCGGGGGCATCAAGGAGGTTCTTGAGCATTTCACTGGATTCCAGAACGACTCTTGAGAAAGACTGATTCCTAAAATAGGGAATCTGTCTCGCTCGAATCTCTAGTGTTTCCGGATACATTTCTACCGGACCAATGGTAAATAGCTTCATGTCCATCACCTAAAATCGGGCTTTCCTAAGCAACTGCCGGGCATCGACCCCCATGCCAAGATGGTCAAGGATGCGCTGATAGTCCTCGATGTAGTCGATCTCGCTCCAAAAATGTCCCTCGACATCCAGCGCCCTTATGGGATGCGACTCACAAGCGGCATATAGTGCGTCTTCCCACCACATTCCATAATTCTCCTGCCAAATTAGCTGGTCCAGATGTGCCAGGAAAACTGGAAGGAAGCTGGAGCGAATCAGCGTGATACCAACGTACTCGCAGTCACGCTTCTCGGGGGCCATCTCCTTTCCATACTCGGTGATATAACCGTTCTCGAGGTGGAAAAAGTAATCCCCCGTTTCAGCCCTCGTCTTATCGCACAGCATCAGGCATTCATCAGGGACGCTGCAGAGCAAATCAAGGAGTTCTTCATTCCAGTACACATCGCCATTTGCCAGAAGGAGATCCTCACCATTCCTGATCGCCTCGAGAATAACCGGGCGCACAAGCCAGCAGGAGCCAATTGAATTCGTCACGCGATAGAAGGGATTGTCGTGAAAGACAACCTCAGGATAGGCTGACAACGCAGCGCGCACCTTATTTCGCTCAAAGCCAACAACAAGGTGCGGCTCCACGCAACGGTTTTTGAGAATTCCCATGGTGTGCGCAATGACGGACTCGCCGTCGCCAATAGAAAGTGTGCACTTGGGATCGTGGGGGGCATCGCTTAAGCGGCTGCCTACCCCCGCAGCCATAATCAGTGCCTTCACACTAGCCTCCAAACGGGCGTCGGTTTTAGACGCACATCTCAGCTAAGCGCGCCTTCGTTCGCGCCGCATTACCAACCTTACCAGCAACCCCGAGAAACCAGAGGATTTTGATAAGGAACCTATAGTTATTGTCGTTCAGCGGCTGTTCATTCTTCTTTTTTGCTCGACATAATTGAACAATCGTTCAATTTCGCTATACTCAAATAGAACTTGAACGCAACAACAAGGAGCCGCAATGCTCACTAAGAATCAATTCGAGGTCCTCAACGCCCTCAGGCAGGCGCCCAACGCCAGCCAGCGAGACATCGCCTCGGCCTCAGACCTCTCGCTCGGAACCGTCAATGCAACGCTCAAGGCCCTCGTTGCAAACGGCTTTATCGAGAACGGCAGCCTCACCAGCACCGGCAAAGATGCCCTCGCTCCCTACAAAGTAGAGAACGCCATCATCCTTGCCGCCGGCCTCTCCTCCCGCTTTGCCCCCATCTCTTATGAGAAGCCCAAGGGCCTCCTGAAGGTGCGCGGCGAGGTTCTCATCGAGCGCCAGATCGAGCAGCTCAAGGCCGCCGGCATCGATGACATCACGGTTGTGGTTGGCTACAAGAAGGAGTATTTCTTCTACCTTCGCAACAAGTACGGCGTCGAGATCGTCAACAACGATGAGTATGCCTCCCGCAACAACAACGGCTCCCTGTGGCGCGTCCGCAACAAGCTTGGGAACACCTATGTCTGCTCGAGCGATGATTACTTCACCGAGAATCCTTTTGAGGCCTATGTCTGGAAGGCCTACTACTCCGCACAGTACGCAGAGGGGGCCACGAAGGAGTGGTGCATCACCACGGGCGCAAACAACCGCATCACCAAGGTGACGGTTGGTGGGGCCAGCTCCTGGTACATGCTGGGCCACGTCTACTTCGACCGCACCTTCTCGCAGCGCTTCTCCCAGATTCTCGACGAAGAGTACGCCCTCCCCGAGACCACGGACAAGCTCTGGGAAGACCTCTACATCGAGCACATCAAGGAGCTCGACATGGTGCTGCGTCCCTACCCCGCGGGCGTCATCAACGAGTTCGACTCCCTCGACGAGCTTCGCGTCTTCGACCCGCACTTCCTAGAAAACGTCGACTCAGAGATCTTCGACAACATCGTCAATGTCCTTGGCTGCACCAAGGCCGAGATTCACGACGTCTACCCCCTCAAGCAGGGTCTTACCAACCTCTCCTGCCACTTTGCCACCAACAGCGGCGAGTACGTCTACCGCCACCCGGGCATTGGCACCGAGCTGCTCATTAACCGCGCTGGCGAGGTGGCCGCCCAGAAGGTCGCCAAGGAGCTGGGCATCGATGAGACCTTCATCTACGAGGACCCCGCCCGCGGCTGGAAAATCTCCCACTTCATTCCCAACTGTAAGAACCTCGACCCACACGATGCCTCCCAGGTGGCCCGCGCCATGAAGATGGCTCGCTCGCTCCATGAGTCAGACGTAAAGGTCGACACCAAGTTCGACTTCTATGCCGAGGCAAAGCGCTACGAGAGCCTCCTTCTGGAGAAGGGCCCCATCGACATCCCCGGCTACGCCGATGACGCCGCAGACGCCGACGCCCTGGAGGCCTTTGTCGCCGCGGACAATGCCCCCACTTGCCTGTGCCACAACGACTTCTTCATGCTCAACTTCCTTATCGATGAGGCAGACAAGTACTACCTCATCGACTGGGAGTACTCCGGCATGAGCGACTACGCCAATGACTTTGGCACTTTCTGCGTGTGCTGTCAGCTCTCCCCCGAGGAGATTGACGCGGCGCTCGAGGCCTACTTTGGTCGCAAGCCCACGCGCGCGGAGCGTGCGCACAACCTTGCCCACATCGCCCTTGCCGGCTGGTGCTGGTACCTGTGGTCCCTTCTCAAGGAGGCCGAGGGCGACTTTGTGGGCGAGTGGCTCTACATCTACTACAACTACGGCCGCGAGTACCTCACTAAGGCGCTCGAGCTCTATCGAGAGGAGCAGTAAGCCATGAAGTTTGGACTCTTTAGTGGCATCCTTTGGGGCCTTGATACCGTTGTTCTGGGCATTGCTCTTGCCATGGCCCCCTACTTTGGCACGGCGGACGCCGCCGCCTTCGCCAGCATTGCCAGCTCCTTCATCCACGATGCGGGATGCGCCATCTGGCTACTCATCTACATGGGCGTTCGCGGTCGTCTCAAGGACACCGTTGCGGCCCTCAAGACCAGGAGCGGCCTCGTGGTCATGCTCGGCGCCCTGCTCGGTGGCCCCATTGGCATGACGGGCTACGTCATCGCCATCAACAACATTGGTCCCGCCTACACTGCCATCATCTCTGCCTTCTATCCCGCACTCGGAGCGCTGCTGTCCTTTATCCTGCTCAAGGAGCGCATGAGTGCCAAGCAGATTGCGGCACTCATCGTTGCCCTGCTCGGTGTTATGGCCATGGGCGTCATCTCTGCAGGCGACTCCGAGATGGGCAACACGACGCTTGGCCTCGCCGGGGCCGTCCTCGCCGTCATTGGTTGGGGTTCCGAAGCCGTCCTGTGCGCCTGGGGCATGAAGGATGACGCCGTGGACAATGAGACGGCCCTTCAGATTCGCGAGACCACCTCGGCACTCGTCTACGGCCTGGTTGTTGTGCCCGTCTTTGGTGCCTGGGGCTTTGCCGCCAGCGCCATCCCCAGCTTCGCCACGGGCGTCATTGCCCTGTCTGCCCTTGCCGGCACCGCGTCCTACCTCTTCTACTACAAGGGCATCTCGCTCATTGGCGCCGCCAAGGCCATGGCCCTCAACATTTCCTACTCGGCCTGGGCCGTTGCCTTTGGGTTCATCCTCCAGGGAACCGTCCCCTCCCTTGCCACCGTCTTCTTCTGCATCGTCATCCTCGTTGGAACGGTGCTCGCCGCCTCCGACTGGAACGAGCTCTTTGGCAAGAAGGCCGAAGCCTAGTTAACAAGCAAACGCTTACAAAAGGAGGGCCCGCCTCGATAACGAGACGGGCCCTCCTGCCTTACAGATACACGATGCTTAGTGCCCACCGCAGACCTTACACCTGGTCCTGCTGCCAACCTGAGAGATCGTTCCCTGGATAGGATTGCTTCGGTTCAGGGTTGGGCAAGACCTTGACTTGTGCCATGCCTTTCCATAAGCCGTCCAGTACACCGTGACGCCATCCCACGATCCATAGATACCACCAGTGCCATAGCCAGGAATCCAAGCGCCATCGGAGCCAACGTAGTAGTCATCAATCCACTGGCTCGTGGCCATGACGCCCGACGCCGTGAGATAGTAGTTGCCCACCCAGCAAGAAGCCGCCATTGCGCCAGAGCCATAGAAGTAGTACCAGGAGCCCCCAATTGCCTGCCAGCCAGTCAGCATGGCGCCTGACCCAGAGAAGTAATACCAAGTATCACCCAGCAAGAGCCAGCCGGTCCTCATGGCTCCAGAAGCGTCCATGTAATACCAGGAGCCGCCCAAGGCCTGCCATCCAGTTGCCATGGCTCCCGAGTCAGCAAGGTAATACCAAGTGCCGCCGAGATTGAGCCAGCCCGTCCTCATAGCACCGGAGGCATCGGCAAAGTACCAGGTTCCGTCGACCATAAACCAGCCGGTGGCCATGGCGCCAGAGTCGCGAAGGTAGTACCAAGACCCACCCAGGTAGCACCAGCCAGTCGCCATGGCGCCAGAGGAATCGAAATAATACCAAGCTCCTCCAACGGAAACCCAGCCCGTTGCCATATAGCCACTGGAGTCAAACCAATACCAGGTCCCGTCAAGATCAAGCCACTGACTGCATGGGTAAGAGCCCGTTTCAAACTCGTACCACCAGCCATGGCCGTTAGCCTTCCAAGAACCAGCGGGCTCGGCTGGCTCGGGCTCAGTATCGACAGCTCCAGAGACGATGCCATCCTGTCCCGCAGTATCGGCATATGCCAAAGGCGCAGGCAGGCCGCACAGGACTAAAGCTGAAAGCAGCAGAGCCACGAACAGTCTCTCTCTAAAGCCCGATTTCCCTGCCAACCTCATAGAGACCACGCTCCTTAACCGGCTGCGTTTAAATGATTTAAGTCTATCCACGAGCTTAAAGATCCGCGGACACAATTCTGCAGGAACCCACTTTTATTCGATAAACAGAAAAGGCGCCCGCCGGACAAGCCGACGAGCACCTTCAAGAAAAGCTTCGATCAAAGCCGTTACCAGATAACCACCTTGGTGCCACGAGGAATGTTGTCGTAGATCCACTTGGCATTCTCGATGGCCAGACGCACACAGCCATGCGAGAGATGCTGGCCAAGACGGCCATCCCGAATCACCCTCGTACCCTCGTTGTACAACACGGAGTGGAAGAGATAGTCGTTGTAGAACTGCGTGTAGTAATAGCAGCTGTAGCCATGACCAAACACGTAGCCCTTGTCCTGCACGGTGAACTGGCCCTTAACCGTGGGCGTCGAAGGCGCGCCCGGGCTGCAGACAAACTCCTTGGTGACGGTCCAAGAGCCATAGCTACCGCAGTAGATGCCGACCCTGCAGTTGACCGTATCTACCAAAATAAGGTAGTTGGTCGCGCTCGAATAACCCTGAGCCCAGTTGAGCATGTCACGGTACTCGGCATTGGTGGGAATCCAATGACCGTCACTCGCGCAGAAGTAGTACGCGCTGCCGTCATAGATCCAACCGGTCTGCATGGCACCAGAGGAAGCAAGGTAGTACCAAGTTCCGCCGAGGTTCAGCCAACCAGTATGCATGGAACCATCGGCGTCTATGTAGTACCAGGCGCCGCCGGTCCAAACCCAGCCCGTGGCCATGGCGCCGGAGTTCTCGAACCAGTACCAGCGGCCGTTGTCGAGGAGCCAGCCCGTCTGCATCTTGCCGTCATTGGAATCAAAATAATACCAACGCCCGTCAATGACCTTCCAGCCGGCAGTGGCAGCGCCTTCAGAGTCGAGATAGTACCACCCGCCATCGCGAACCCAACCGGTCTGAACGGCGCCCTTTTCGTCATAGTGACGGCGGACGCCATCGGCACCAACGTGCCAACCAGTCACGGCGCGACCAGTCGTCTCGTCAAACAGGTGCGTAACCCCATCGATGGTCACACCGCCATGCTGAATCTTGCCATCGACAAGATAGAACCAAGCGTCACCAACCTTGGTGAGGCCGTCGTCCGGAGTCGACCCGTCTGCGAGCCTGACGACATCGCCCGAGACGGTCGCGGAGAGAACGCCATCGGCATTAATCCAGCTGGACTCACCGTTGGCACCGTCAACCCAGCAAGACGTGTCCATCGCGCCGGAGTCGGAGAGATGGTAGGTCGCCCCGCCCAGCGTCAGCCATCCCGTCTGCATCCTGGCCGTGGCGCCGTCCATCCAGTACCACCTGCCGCCGACGAGCTGCCAGCCGGTGAGCAGGTTGCCGTCGGGCGAGGCGTAGTACCAGCAGCCCTCGGAGGCGTCCCGCGCCCAGCCGGTTGCCATGGCGCCGGAGGGGGCGAGGTAGTACCTGTAGGAGCCGATCTCGGCGAGGCCCGTCGCCATCGCCCCCGTCGAGGGGTCCATCCAGTACCAGGAGCCGCCCACGCTGCGCCAGCCGGTGAGCAGGGCGCCGCCCTCGCCGGCCCAGTACCGCCTGCCGCCGGCGAGGCACCAGCCGCCCTCCCCCATGGCGCAGGAGGAGTCGAAGGCGTAGGAGGCCGAGCCGACCTCCACGACCCCGTCGCGGGCGCACGCGCCGGTGGCGGGGTCGGCCCAGTACCAGCGGCCCCCGTTCGAGATCCAGCCGGTGCGCAGGTCGCCGCGCGAGGGGTCGAGCCAGTACCAGGAGCCGCCGTCGAGCAGCCAGCCGGTGTCCATGCCGCCGAAGCCGGCGAAGTGGAAGCGGTAGCCGCCCACGCTCGCCCAGCCGGTGGCCATGTCGCCGTCGGGGTCCATCCAGTACCAGGAGCCGCCGATCAGCCGCCAGCCGGTGGCGCGGCGGCCGCCCTCGAGCCAGTGCCAGGAGCCGTCGCGCAGGTCCCAGCCCGACGAGTAGCCGAGCCAGGCGCCCGAGCCGGAGAAGTCGGACCAGGCGCCGCCGCACTCGGCGCGGCCCGTGGCCATCGCGCCCGTGGCGGGGTCGAGCCAGTACCAAGCCCCGCCGGCGGCGACCCAGCCGGTGGCCATGGCGCCGGTCTGCGGGTCGAGCCAGTACCAGGAGCCGCCGTCGAGCAGCCAGCCCGTGCGCGCGGCGCCGTCCTCGTCGAGGTAGTAGCGCGCCCCGTCCCTCTCGACCCAGCCCGCGGCCGGCTGGGCGGGGGCGCCGGAGCCGGCGTTGGGCTCACTGGGCGTTTCGTCACTCAGCGGCACGTCGGCAACGCTCGCGCCCGTTATTCCGTCATTCGCCAAGGCATCGCCTGTTCCGTCTTTCCAATACTTGCGACCTTGAGTGGCATCCGCCCATCCATCCTGAATCGGCGTACCCTGTGCCTCGCCAGAAGCATCGCGTTCATCAGTCTGCAGACCGCTTTCGTCAGCAGCTTGCAAAGCTTCCGAAACGGACTCCTCACCAACAGCTATCGAGGGGGAGGTAATAAGAACTGAAGCTACAAGGATGCTTCCCGTCACGAGAAAGGGCAATCTATTCTTAAAAGCCATTGTCTGTACTCCCCGGAAACCAAACGGCCATTCTCTCAATTTAAGACAATCTTATACTTTGCAATCCACTCCCCCAGAAATAGATGGGTTCTATTTGGCCAAGCGAAAAGTTGACCAATCGCGCCCAGCCGTTTCCCACAGTTTCATAGAATGAAGGGGTCGCTCTCAAATGCAAACTCACTACACTACGGAGCACGTATGCTTATCACTAGCCGCCGGTCTCGTTACACTGCCGCCATTATTGCCTTTACGTTCTTGCTCGGCAGTCTGTTCTGCCCCACTCCCTCATGGGCGGACACGCTGTCCGAACTCTACGGCAATCAGTTCGATAGGGCCCAAGTTCTAAGCGCGGGAGAGAATCCGGACGAGGCCGAGGCCCAAGCTCAAGCCGAATCAGACGACGCCGGGCAAAACGAGGACAACGGCATCGCCCTCTTCGCCGCAAGTCCACGCGCTCGCTCCATCTCCCCTCGCAGCATTCCCTCCGAGATGCTCTATTTCTGCAAATGGGAGAGCGGTCAGAACTACGACCAGGGACTGAGCTGGGGCGACGGCTATCACGCGCTGGGCTACTTCCAGTTTGACAATCGCTACGACCTTGGCTCGTTTCTCCAATCTGTCTATTACTACAACCCGAGTAAGTATTCGTGCCTTGCAATCATTGGCTCCCGATATAGCTGGGACGTAAGCGACGCCACTCGAAGCAACGGAACGTTCACCCGGCTCGGCAACGACCTCAACTCCGTGTGGCACGCCTGCTATAAGGCAGACCCCACTGAGTTCTCCCAGCTCCAGAACGACTGGGCCTACACCCAGTACTACGATGGTGTCACCGGCATACGCGGAAGCATGCAGGCCTTTGGCATCAACATCGACAACCGCTCGGACAGCGTCAAGAGCCTCGTCTGGGGCATGGCCAACCTGTTTGGGCAGGGCGGTGGCCGAAGCTATGTACAAAGCGGCCTCTACTACGGCGCCAACTGGTTTATCAAGAACTCCGGAATCAACGGAGCGATGGACGACGAGCAGCTCGTCACCACGCTATGCGACTTCGTCGTTAACAACGTCGCCCGTCGTTATCCCGGCCAGCCCGAGTATTGGAACGGCTGGCAGAACCGTTATCGCGACGAGAAGGCCCATTATCTTTCCGTAATGAAGAAGTGGGTCTACGAGAATGGGAATTGGTATTGGCAGGCCGTCTCCAATGGCGAGCGCAGCAAGGGCTGGGCTTACATCGATGGTACCTGGTACTATCTCGATCCCACGACTGGCGCCATGCAGACGGGCTGGGTCAATGTCGACGGTTCTTGGTACTGGATGAATCAAAATGGTGCAATGCAAACCGGTTGGCTCAAACTAGGTAGTGGCACATATTGGCTTAGTTCGTCCGGCGCGATGGCAACTGGCTGGAATATCATCTCAGGCTCATGGTATTGGTTTGACTCCTCAAGCGGAGCGATGGCCACATCGAGAACATTGATTAGCGGCCAGTGGTCCGACTTCACCAGCTCTGGCATATGGACCGGTTACTCTTCGGGCTGGGATAATCGCGATGGGGCTTGGTACTGGCTCGACAACGGAACGCGCGCCGTCGACTGGCAGCATATTGGCAGCTGGTGGTACTGGTTTGACCCTAGCACTGGAAAGGCCGCCCAGAACGAAATCTTACACATAGGCAGCTACTCATATGCATTTAATTCGGGCTGCGGAATGTGCAGCAACGGCTGGGCTCTTCTCGATGGAACTTGGTATTGGACTACTCGAGACGGCAACCTCGTTAGTGGCTGGATTCGCGTTGGCGGAAGCTGGTACTGGCTTGACACCGCAAATTATGCAATGCGTGTCGGCTGGGCTCGTATTGGAAGTGACCTCTATCACCTATCGTCGTCGGGCGCCATGGATACCGGGTGGCTGTACACGAACGGAAGTTGGTACTGGTTCGATCCGACCATCGGGAGCATGAGAACCGGTTGGCAGCTCATAGGCTCCACATGGTATTACCTGGATACAAATACCGGGGCAATGGAAACTGGATGGGTGCCTATTGGAGATGAGTGGTACTACTTGAATTCAAGTGGTGCCATGCAGTACTCATGCTGGCTTGGCAACTATTACCTCACCAGCAGCGGAGCCATGGCGAAAAGCCAGTGGATTGGACCGTATTACGTAGACGAGAGCGGACGTTGGATTCCCAATAAGGAACGCTAGCGGCAACTTGGCCAAATTGAACGCCCGGTACGGATGGCAATTTTCCGTACCGGGCGCGCTTTTCACTCGCGGACTGCCTTAGTCCGTCTTTTCGGCATCCTTGAGCTCCTTTTCCAAGAGGGCAACTCTCTGGGCCAGATTCTTGACCGCAGCAACTAACCTGCTGACAGCGATGCTGAGCGAAAGGCATATCGCAAAAAGGACGGCAATAGCCACGATGAGAATGAAGTTAGAGGGTGTTATAAAGCCCAACGTTCTCGAAAACCAGAATGGGATAACCGGAAACGCATCGCAGATGAGAATCGCGATGCAAAGTACCATCCAAAGCAACGAGTATTTAAGTTGTAGCTTCCCCTTGGAAACAAGTCCAAGCACATAGATAAGGAATATGAGAAAGAAAGCAGCAGCGGAGATGCGAATGACAACGCTCATGTCGCTATGCCTCCTTTCCATGAGTCCAGCAAACAATCCAAATGGCCAGAGAAACCTTAATCATGTAATAGACCGAGGAAAAGCCACCGATGGACGATTGGCCACCCTGGCGCTCCAGCATCTTTACCGACGTCTCTCGAACGGAGAGCCCCGTCTTCATTGCCAGGGCAAGTGATTCAGGCTCCGGGTAATCGTCAGGATAGTTCTTGCAGAAAAGATCAATGGCCCTTCTGCCACACGCGCGAAAGCCAGATGTTGGGTCTGTAACTGTCTCTCCCGTAAAGAGTTTAATCCACCATGAAAGCCAAGTAATGCCAACGCGGCGCATAAAGGTCGACTGGAATCCGTCCGTCTTCTCGAGAAAGCGAGAGCCGACCGCGAGGTCAGCACCATTGCTGATTTGCTCGACTAACTTTGGGATGTATGAAGGATCATGCTGACCGTCGCCATCGACCTGAATGTCGATGTCATACCCGTATCGTTGAGCATATTTGTGGCCAGCCTGTACTGCCCCGCCAATTCCAAGGTTTTGCGGAAGATCGAGGACGTTTAAGTCGTTTGCACGGCAAATTGAAAGCGTGTCGTCCTTTGAGCCATCGTTTACAACAATATAGTCATAACCACACGCTTCAATTTTGTGAGCAGTCGCAAGAATGCACTCACTTTCGTTGTAAGCAGGGATAATGACGAGAACGCGCGGCTCCGCAGCATTCGTTGTTTCAATAGATGGCATGTAGCTCCATGGTTTCGTATCTGCTTCAATCTTCTGAAGTATAGTTAAGTCTAATGCTTACGATCCGCGTTTGAAACATCGCTTCAGCCCTCCATTTTCAAGGAGTTCCGTCTTGTTCTCGCCTTCCGATCACACGTTTGCCCTTTGTGCCTACGGAGCATCCCCCTATCTTGGTGAGTGCGTCGAATCCCTCTTGAGCCAAACGGTTAATTCGCACATCCTCATCTCAACCTCAACGCCAAACGAAGGCATCTCCTCCGTAGCAAGCAAGTACGGCATCAAGCTCTTCGTTAATACGGGCAAGCCAGGAATTGCCCATGACTGGAACTGTGCCATCGAGCACTGCGAGACTTCCCTTGTTACCATCGCCCACCAGGATGATCTCTACGAACCCCGCTATGCTGAGCGAATGCTCGAAAAAGTAAATAGCACGGCAAGGCCGCTCATTTTCTTCTCCGGCTATGGCGAGCTTCGCCCCGAGGGCAAGGTCACCAGCAACAGACTTCTCAACATTAAGCATGCGCTGCTCAAGCCCCTTGAAAACGGCCATTTTGGCAGCTCGAGGCTAATTCGCAGGCGCTGCCTCTCACTTGGATCGCCCATCTGCTGCCCAGCCGTAACCTACGTTATGCCAAACCTCAATAGGCCCCTATTTGTGGAAGGTTTTAAGTCCGACCTCGACTGGCAAGCTTGGGAGAAGTTCTCGCGCATGGAAGGCTCGTTTGCCTATGACCCTGAGGTTCTCATGTGGCACAGGATTCATGGCGGCTCTGAGACATCGGCCCTCATCAAGGACAATACGAGGACCAAGGAGGACTTGGCCATGCTCTCCCTCTTCTGGCCCAAGCCCATAGCCGCATTCATCAACCATTTCTACGCAGCCGGGCAAAAGAGCAACGGGTAAGGCTATCTTTGATGGAGACATTCAGGCCGAGGCTATAAACCTCGGCCTGAAAAATGTAGGCCATCAATTAACGTCTTTACAGCATTCTGCCATACGGATCATAGATTCCGTCGGCAATCTCTCGACAGCGGTTTATAAGCTCGCTATGGGACTGCGGACTAAAAGTTGGGCCATCGAGCGATGGCCGGATTGGAGTCCGCAT
>ERZ1034984.1350-NODE-1350-length-23454-cov-13.654943_pt1 | contig 23454 bp, 19 predicted proteins | sample MGYA00520589_ERZ1034984 | MGnify/ENA primary metagenome ERZ1034984 (study PRJEB33766, sample SAMN09781790) | gut metagenome | biome: gut microbiome | host: Homo sapiens | place: Madagascar | study: EMG produced TPA metagenomics assembly of the PRJNA485056 data... | reverse complement strand
GTTTCCTTTCGATAGCGGACGGTTTACGCTTCCGGTTCACACGGTTTGACGATGAGCTTGATGGACTCCTGGGCAACGACCTCGACGCGCATGCCCATGGGAAGGACCTCCCCCGTTGCCGACCGCGCCGACCAAGTCATATGGTCGGAAAGCTCGACCCTGCCCGTCAGCCCGTCGTTGTCGATCGTCTCGCACACAACGCCGCGCTCGCCGACAAACGTAGGCTCAGCCGAATGCCCGCGGTTGCGGTGCTTCACGACGACGGGACGAAGGAGAACGAGGCAGAGCACCGAGACCACGAGGAACAGCGCAACTTGCACGACGAAATTCGCACCGAGCAGATCGGCGACGAAGGCAACGAGCGCGCCGACGACGAACCACATCGTGATGAGCCCGAACGAGAAGGCCTCGATAAGCGCCATGACGGCAGCAACGACGAGCCAGAGAACCATATGGGACATGAGTGCACCTCCTTATTCACAAGCATGCCTAATTATACCAGAGCGTATTTACGCATCGGTGTACCGCACGCAAGACTTTACGGGGTTTTGCAAACTACAGACGACCCTCGTGCGCGACGGGCTTGTGGGCGAGACGCTTCTCGAGCAGCTCCTTTTGAAGCGCCGTCGTGGCCTGGAAAAGAAAGTCATATTCCTCGGTCCCTTTAAGCGACTCGTTGGCAAGCTGGCAGCGAAGCTCTTCGATTGCGTCCTCGGCATCGCCAATGGCGAGCTCTTCGGCAAGAAAGCGCGCGACCTCTTCGGGAGACGCCGTTTCGGTGGAGCTGCCCCCTGCGGTGAGCACACGACCAGCGCGGCCATCGACAGCAGCCGCGTTCGACACGATAACCGCAGCGCTCGCGGCAGGGTCGGACATGAGCGTATCGAGGATGCTCGACGCGATGGCGGAATGCAGCGGGTCGTGCCACTTGGTCTGCGCGAGGGAGTCCGCGTGGGCAAGTGCGATAAGCGGGTTTTGGGCGAGCACGCTGAGAAGCTCGCGCTCGAGACGCAGGCGGTTGAGCTCGGTCTTCGAAAGCGCCTGGCGCGCCGGACCTTGGGCGGGAACGGGAGCTTGAGCCGCCGCCTCCCCGGCCGACGCTTCGCCGTAGCGTACGGGGGGCGCAAGCTTTGAGAGCGCCTCGAGCACATCCTCCTCGCGGGCACGGGTACGCCCCGCAATTTGGATAGCGTAGTCCTTCGCAAGCAGGGAGTCCTTGATGGGAGCGAGCACCGAGAGCGCCGATGCAAGTGCGGCGGACCTGCCCTCCGCACTCGAGAGGTCGTGTGCAGCAAGACGACGATCGATGCCGTATTTCAAAAGCGGCTGTGCGTGCTCGATAAGTTCCTCAAGCTCGGCGGCGCTGTGCGAGGCCATGTACTCAGCAGGGTCGAGGTTGTCGGGCAGGGTGACGGCGCACAGCTCGATCCTCGTTTTGCCCGCCTCGGGCGTCATCGAGGAGTCGATGAACTCCAGTGCTCGGTCGGCCGCCTTTTGACCTGCGGCGTCACCGTCGAAGAGATAGACGATCTTCTTTTGCGCATGACGTCCGAGGATGCGAATGTGACGCATGGTGAGCGCCGTGCCGAGCGTGGCCACCGCGTTGCGCACTTCCCCTTCGTGAAGCGCGATGACATCGGTGTATCCTTCGCACACGATGGCGACGCCGCTCGACGCCATGGCGACTTTCGCCTTGTCGAGACCGTAGAGCACTTGCGACTTGTGGAACAGCGGCGTCTCCTGGGAATTGAGGTATTTCGGCTCCCCCTTCCCGACGACGCGCCCGCCGAACGCGATGCAGTCTCCCGCCACGTCGTTTATGGGGAACATGATGCGGTTGTAGAAACGGTCGCGCAGCTTGCCCTGGGAGTCACGGCTGCACACGTTCGCCTCGACCATCTCGTCGGCCTTGAAGCCTTTCGATGAAAGATGGCGCGTGAGCACGCCGCGCCCGGGGGCGAACCCAAGGTTCCAGTCACGAGGGACCTTGCCGCCCAAGTCGCGCCCCGAAAGGTACTCGCGCGCGGCCGACGCCTCGGGCGACTTCAAACGCATGAGCTGGAGATGATAGAACTCGGCGGTCGCCTTGCATATATCTTTCAGGCGTGCTTTCTTGCTCGCGGGTGCGGTAGGCTTTCCGCCCACCTCGACGATATCGATATGCGCGCGCTCAGCAAGCCTATGGACCGCCTCGGGGAACGAGAGGTCCTCAGCCTTCATGATGAACGCGAACACATCCCCGCCCTCACCGCAACCGAAGCAGTGCCACAGCTGCAAAGCAGGGTCTATCTTGCACGAAGGCGATTTCTCGTTATGGAAGGGACAGCAGCACCAGAAGTCGCGGCCGCGCTGCTTCACGGGAACGCGCTCGCTGAACACGGCGACGATGTCGCTCGCGTCGCGAACCTTCTGGATGTCCTCGTCGGTTATGCGCCCGCCGGGCATAGCGCACCCGCCTACTCTTCGTTTTTGCGCGAGGGAGGCTGAGAAGCGGCAGCAGGAGAAACCTTGCTGCGCTTCTCGAGGCGCTTCGCCTGTTCTCTCACGTGCTCGGGGACTTCCCATTCCTTGTCCTGCAGATCGAGCAGGAGCGCAGCCGCCGCCGTACGCTGAGAGAGGCGCACGCAACCGACGGTCTCGTCGGCGAACTCGCGGGCGAAGGTGACGCGCGCAGGAAGGATCGCAGCCCCCACCGAGGCACCCACGGCCCCGAAGATGGCCGTGAAAGCATTCACCTCGGCGGTGGAGACCGACACGTAGGCGCGCGTGATCAGGATGAGGACGGTGCAGGCAATTCCGAGACCCACCACCGCATAGCAGAACGCGCGGCCGGCGTCGCTTTTCCCGCAGACAAGGGTCGCGATAACAAGCGATGCGAGAAGCGATACCACGGTAAGCACGTTGCCGTAGGAGACGACGGGCCCGAACATGGTGAGAACCGCGCAGACGGCAGCGATGACGATGCACGGAAGCAGCACCTTCTTCGCGATCTCGCCGCGTTCGTGTTCCTTTTCCGCAGAAAGAATGCGCGTGCGAACGACCTTGCCGTGCGGCCAGCGAAACGATCCCGCGGTATGCTCGCGGCCGATTCCAGAGAGCTCGTCGACCTTAGACGACAAAAACCCGAACAGGCCGATCGCGACGACGACGATCAGTATGATCAAAACCCAAGGCATTGGCACATCCCCTCACCTGGTATACGGTGCTTGCTAATCAATGGGATATGGTAGCACGACCAACGAACGCCCGCCCCGCGAGCGCGACCAAATGCGCAGTGCGCCTACAACCCGAGCCGAATGCGCGCACCACTGCTACAATGGCGGCAAACAAGGAAAAGCGCAGCGAGCGCTCATCTTTGCGGCAGGGTCGCACCTGCCGCGAGAAGGAAGGCAACTATGTCGAAGGATTCCATACCCTATCTGACGATAGACCCCGCAATCGAGGAGCAGATCCGCGCCGACCGCGAGGCGGGGCGGATGAGCCCCTACCGCTTTCGCGACGAGGACGTGGCCAGACGGGAGCCCAACCCTCACGACACAGCGACGATTGCCCGGCCCGCGTTCGCGCGCGACATCGAGAAGATCGTGAACATGCCCGCTTACAACCGATACGCAGGCAAGACGCAGGTATTCTCCTTCGTCGAGAACGACGACATCTGCCGCCGCGGCCTGCACGTGCAGCTGGTAAGCCGCGTCGCACGGGGAATCGGGCGGCTGCTCGGACTGAACTGCGACCTCATCGAGGCTATAGCGCTCGGACACGATCTGGGGCACACGCCGTTCGGGCATGCGGGCGAGCGGTTCTTATCCCGCTGCTACCACGAGCGCACCGATCGCTACTTCAACCACAACGTCCATTCCGTGCGCGTGCTCGACCAGCTCTATCGCCGCAACGTGAGCTTGCAAACGCTCGACGGTGTGCTCTGTCACAACGGCGAGTTCGCCCAGCAGGAGCTCAAGCGCGGGCACGTAGGAACGTTCGAGGCGCTCGACGCGCTCGTCGAGGAGTGCACGGCCGATGAACAGGTCATTTCCACGCTGCGCCCCTCCACGCTCGAAGGATGCGTCGTACGCGTAGCCGACACGATCGCGTATGTGGGCAAGGACCGCCAAGACGCGATGGACATGGGCGCGCTCGCCTCACTCGACGAGTTCGACTCCACGGTGATGGGCAAGGCAAACGCGCAAATCATAAACAACCTTACGGCAGACATCGTGAACGAAAGCTACGGTAAGGACCGCATCGCCATGAGCGAGGCGATGTTTAACGACCTCAAGCGCGCGAAACGCCAGAACTACGAGATCATTTACAACAAGGAGGGCCTCGCCGCAAGCGACGGCATCACCGTCGGAGAAATGTTCGAGGAGGTCTACGAGAAGCTTCTGGACGATTTGACCGAAGGGCGCGAGGAGTCAGCGATATTCAGGCACCATATCGATTATCTCGCGAGGAAGTCGCGTTCAATCACACGCGAGAGCTACGTGGGCGCGACGGAGCCGAACCAGATCGTGGTCGACTACATCGCCTCGATGACGGACAGCTACTTCATGGCGCTCTACGCGCACCTGTTCCCCGAGCACGCAACCCGGGTCCAGCTGCGCGGTTACTGCGCCGACCTGCACTAACAGGTAAAGCCGGTATCCTCGAGAAGGTTTTTTCCATCGGCTGCGGCGGTCGCAAGCGCATCGCAGCGCTCGTTTTCGGGGTGGCCCGCATGCCCCTTCACCCACACGAAGGTTACGTCATGCAGCTTTTTTGCCTCGAGCAAGCGCTTCCAGAGGTCGGAGTTTTTGACAGGCTCCTTCTTCGCGTTCTTCCAGCCGCGCTTCAGCCAGCCATCGACCCAATGCTGGTTGAAAGCGTTCACCACGTACTGCGAGTCCGAATGGACCTCGACGGTGCACGGACGCTTGAGCGCCTCGAGCGCGACGATCACCCCGAGCAGCTCCATGCGGTTGTTCGTCGTGGTGGCATACCCCTGCGAAAGCTCGCGCTCGTGCAGCTTGCCCGCCGAGTCGACGAACTGCAGCACCGCGCCATAGCCGCCGGGGCCGGGGTTTCCACGCGAAGAGCCGTCGGTGTAGATCGTGACTTTCATGCCGTCCTTTCGTCGTAAGCAAAGCGAGGGCGGGTCCCTTTGCGGGTTCCCGCCCTCGCCTACGATACCCGAGCCATCTCGCGATGGGAAGGGCACAAAGCCGAAGCTCTAAAGATTGTACGCACGCGAGCTGTGCATGCTGAGCGCGATCGTCGACGCGTTGTGCAGAAGCGACGAGGCCTGCGGCGTGATAATGCCGCCGATGCCCAGCGCCAAGAGCGCCGAGTTGAAGGCAATGGTCTGTGCGAACGAGGTGTCCATGCGACCCATGAGGCCACGTGAGAGCATGCGCATCTGGACGAGCGAGTGCAGGTCGCCCTCCGAGAGCGTGATGTCGGCGACTTCCTTGGCAATAGCGGTGCCCTGCCCCATGGCAACGCCGACCGTGGCCGCGGAAAGCGCGGGGGAATCGTTCACCCCGTCGCCCACCATGACCACCTTGCAGCCCTCGGCTTTCAGCTGCTCCACGAACCCGTGCTTGTCCTCAGGAAGCAGGTCGGCGCGGAATTCAGTGATGCCAGCCGCCTGTGCGACGCGGGCGGCCGTCTTCTCGTTGTCGCCCGTCAGCATGATGATCCGCTCGAAGCCGAGGTCGCGCAAACTTCCGATCGCCTCCGAGACACCCGCCTTCAAGGGGTCGTCGATGCCGATGACGCCCACGAGCACACCATCGACGGCGAGGTAGAGCGTCGAGAGATCGCTCGCCTCGGCGTCGATTTTGCGCTGGTCCTCGTCGGTGACGACGACCTTCTCGTCCTCGACGACGAAGTGCCTCGACCCGATTACCGCCCGCTTGCCATCAATCGAGCTCGCGATGCCGTGTGCCACGATGTACTCCACAGCGGCATGGCGTTCACGATGCTTGAGGTTCTTCTCAGCCGCAGCGCGAACGACGGCGCGCGCAACGGGATGCGGGAAGTGCTCTTCCAAGCACGCCGCGAAGCGAAGGACCTGGGTCCGGTTCCATCCGTCGAGCGCAATAACGCATTTCACCTGAGGTTGCGCCTCGGTAAGCGTGCCGGTCTTATCGAAGACGATCGTGTCGGCCTGGGCGAATGCCTCGAAATGCTTCGATCCCTTCACCGTGAAGCCCGCCTTGGCGGCCTGGCTCATGGCGGACAAAACCGAGATTGACCCCGTGAGCTTGAGCGCGCACGAGTAGTCGACCATGAGTGCAGCTGAAGTTTTCACGAGGCTGCGCGTGGTAAGCGCGACGACGCCCGCGAGCAGGAAGTTCCACGGCACGATACGGTCGGCCAAGCGCTCGCGCTTCGTCTGGACATCGGCTTTCATGCTTTGGGACATCTCGACCAGCGAAACGATGGAACGAAGCTTCGTCTCGCCCGTCGCTGCCTTGACGCGGACGAAGATCTCGCCGTCTTCGCACGCGGTACCCGCGAAAACGTCGTCTCCTACCGTGCGCTCGACGGCAAGCGGCTCGCCGGTCAGGGTCGACTGGTTCACCATGGCCACACCGCGCTCGACCACACCGTCGACGCATACCGGCATGCCGGTGCGCACAGCGATCAGGTCACCCGCCTTCAGGTTGGCGGTGGGAACGGTCATTTCCTGGTCGCCGCAGACGAGCTGCGCATTCTCCGGCGCGCCGAGCAAGGAGTAAATCAGCTGGTTCTCCGAGCGCGCACGCGTGTAGTCTTCTAACGTCTCGCCCAAATCGAGCAAGAACATCGTTGACGACGCCGTCGCGAAGTCTCCCATCACGAACGAGATCCCGATGGCAGCCGCATCGAGAACGGGAACATCGAGTCGCGCATGCAGAAGCGAGTTCACGGCAGCCTTCAGGAAGAGGCGATAATGCCAGATCGTATGAATGGCGCGCAAGGGCGCAGGAAGGAACCATTTTCGTGCGAAGTGGGAGCCGACGAGCAGCGCGATGTCCATCAGCAGGGAATGCGTCCTGACCGAAAGCGCCGTCGGGCACGCGAGCTTCGCCTTCTCGATGGACTTCGCGTCGACGGCATCCATCGCGGAAAGGACGGCAGCACGCGCGTTATCCCCACCTGCAAAAGTGACCGAGAGCGATCCGATGCGCGGATAGACGTTGACAGACGACACGCAGGGGCATGCCGTCATGAGCGACTCGAGCGCATCGACGTCCGCTTCGGGCACACGACCATAGAGCCGAACGCGAATCCGCCCGGGTATCTCATGCTCTATCGTATATTTCATCGAGCGGCTTCTTTACTGCTCGTCCTTGGCAGCTTCAGCCTTCTCGGATTCGGCGAGGTTAATGTAGTTCGCCTCGGCAACGATGTCGTCGACCTGGGCCTTCGCCTCTTCGACGATGTTCTGATAGCCTTGCTTCACCTGCAGGCCTTTAGCGACACCCTGCACGTAGCACTTCCTGGCAGTCTTGGACGTGAGTGCCTTCACGCCAACCGTGCCGGCAAGAAAGCCAGCGCCAACAAGCAGGGAGTTGAACGTCTTCTTCTTCATGATAGAGTCCTTTCTGGTTATGGGCAGACGCATAGTTACCCCAAGGTAACGACAAGAAAGGATTGTAAACGGAAGGTAACAAAAAGTGCTGGGAATTCACAAAAAGTTAACTATAGCTTTCAGCGAAATCGATGAGCTCTTGGCGGTTATGCACCCCGCATTTGGCATAGATGCGGCGCAGGTGCGTGTCGACCGTGCTCTTCGAGATGCAAAGCTCGCTCGCAATGCGTTCGCCGGTGCGGCCCTTGAGGGCAAGGGGCAAAACCTCCGCCTCGCGAGGAGACAGCCCCGCCTGCTTGCTGATGTTGCGGCACGTGGCATCGAAGCGGTCGAGTGTGATTGCGACCTGGGAGAGCGCCGAGAAGTCGCGCTCGGTGAACAGGTAGAGATAGGCGATCAAGGCGCATAATCCGGCGAGGGCGCACATGAGATGGGAGGCCGCGCTTCCGAAAAACGCGATGTCGAAGAAGTTGCCGACGACAAGCCCCATGAACTCGCCGAGGATAAGCGCGGCGAAGCCCCGCCCGAATGTGACAGCGGCGTCTCCCCCGTCGATCTTGCCCATGACGAGGAAGAGCGAGACCATGACAACGATGAGCGAGAGGAAGCCCGACATGGCGACGGCCTCGCCGGGCACGCCGATGTCACCGAGGACCTCCACGAAAAGGAAACCGCCCATAAGCAAAAGCCCCGAGAGTCGATAGGTGCCGCCAAGCGGGCCTGCGTCACCGCCCTGGACGAAGGCGACACCGCGCGAGATAGCGGCGAGCATCCCGCCTTCTGGGCGGGGCGCGTCCTTCGGGGCGGGCTTGGCCCCCTCGCCTCCGAAGAGCTGTAGAGCGGCAAGGCAGAACAGGATGAAGAGCACGAGCGTGACGGGAAGCGTCGGCGTCGCATCCATTCCAGGGTCGGATCCGTACGTCTGCATGATCCCTGTCGCCAGACCGAAGAGCAGGGTCCCCAGAAGAAGGCGTCTTGTGAAACGGTTCTTCTTCGGCTCATCGTTCTTGATCGACGCATCTTTTGGTTTGGGCAATGAGACACCGATTCGCTGGAGCGCAAGCAGAAACGCGAGCGATGCGAGCGGTAAGAAGCAGATGAAGAGCTCAGCTTCGGAGGGAAGGGCCTCCGAACCCAAAAGGAAGCAGACGGCAGCGCCGAGCGCGGACCCGATAAGGGCACAGGGTACGGACTGCTCGATTTCAAAGCCTCCAAGCGCACGACCCCAACAGGCGAACACGAGACCGCTCGGGGCGCCCACAAGCAGGCCTTCGAGGGCAAGAAGCGTCCCATCGTGAGTGCCGAGCAGCTCCTCGGCGAGCGAGCCCACCACCATAAGCAGCGAGCTCGCAATGACGACGGGAGCTGAAAGCAGGCGTGCACGCGCTAAATTGGGGGCGAAAGCACATGCGGCGAGCGTGCAGACCATGAACAGCAGGGGAAACAGAAGCTCCCCGCGCTCCAGTTCGAGATTCCCGAGGAAGAAAGAGCAATTGGACCCCATGTAGAGAAGCGAGATGACGCAAGCCTGGAAGGATGCGAAGCCCAGAATGGCGAAACGAGCGCGCCTCGCGTCGCTTAAACCTTGGATCACGCTAACTTCCCTTCGGTCGAACGGCCATCTTTTCAGACTCCATTGTAAAGCACGGAGCCCAGATGATACCTCTCCGCGAAATCAGAAAGGGCGCATAGCGGATGTCCATGCGCCCAAGGGAAGGTTAGGTTTGTTGGGAGGTTCGCTATTCAGCGGCAGCGACCTTTTTCACCACGCGCTTCTTCGTGGTCTTGGGTGCCTCCTGCTCTTCGGTGTCCGACTCGGACTCAACAAGATTCTCAGCGACCTCTTTCTCGTCGCTCGGCTCTTCGGCCTTCTTGCCCGACCCGAGGCCCTCGCGCAGGCCCTTCATCGACTTGCCGATCGCGCTACCGAGTTTCGGGAGGTTCTTCGGCCCGAAGATCAACAGAACGACGACGAGGATGATAAGAAGTTCAGGGGTTCCCATTCCGAGGATTTTCATTGCGATGCTCCTTTTACATTGCCTTGCCAACGTGTTGACACGACTATGCGACGGGAAGAGCCTCTTGGCCATCACGCAAAGCCATGATTTTGCCGCATGACAAGAAAATCCCCTTGTCATGTATTTGCATGACAAGGGGATTTATCGAGGTTAAATAGATAAATTCGAAAACTCGATCAAAGATGCTCGCGAACCCATTCAATGTTCGACATGATAGTGGCAATCAATTCATCGACATCGTCGAAGGCGCGCATCGGGCGCAGCCACGCGATGAACTCGAGCTCAATCTCATGACCGTAGATATCTCCATCGAAGTCGAGAAGATGCGCCTCGCAATTCGAAGTCGTGCGATCGGCAAACGTCGCCGCAACGCCCATGTTGACCGCAGCCTTATAGCGCTTTCCGTCGACGATGGCGTAAGCCGCATAGACGCCGTCGCCGATGGAGCGAAGGTTATCGGGAATGCGGAGGTTGGCAGTGCGGATACCCATCTGTGCCCCCTCGCCGCGACCGGACACGACCGTGCCGCGCACCTTCCAAGGCTGACCGAGAAGCCTTGCAGCTTCTTCGACGGCGCCCTCGGAAAGAAGCTGCCTGATGCGCGTCGCGCTTACCGGAGCGCCTTCGAGGCGGAGAAGCTTATGCGCGGTGACATCGCACGTATTGCGAGAACCCCACGTAGCAAGCGTCTCCTCGGTGCCCTTTGCACGAGCCCCGAAGCGGAATCCGCAACCGACATGAATGCTCGCAGGCGCATGTTCCCCAAAGGTCCACGCAAGGAACTGCTCGGGAGGCAAGGACGCGAACTCGCGCGTGAAAGGCAAAACCGCGACGAAATCGACCCCCGACGCGGCAAGCGCTTGAATGCGATCCTCGTTGGTCATAAGCTTTTTCAACTCGTCCGGGCGAAACATCTCGTCGGGATCGGTGTCGAAGGTAAGCACGAACGAGGCGCTCCCCCGCTTCGCAGCATCCTCTATCGCGCACGAGAGAAGCGCTTGGTGTCCCCTATGGACACCATCGAACACGCCGAATGCACAGCACGCGCCCTCGAACCGATTTCGGTCGAACGACTCGTCAACGTTAAATATCTCCGCCACGTCTCACTCCTGTCTGGAAGATGCAACATGCATTGTAGCGCTGCCGTTGCTCCTCGTAAGCATATATGCCCACAAGCTTGTTGTCGACGATTACCGCGATCCGCTCGCCGTCATCGGGTGCAGAGCAACTCCGTCGCACGCCTGCTGTGCAGGCGCACAACTCGCTCGCGGCACTTGCATGGCGGCGCTCGCAAAGCTCAACCATCGATGCGGGCAGCTGATTACCGTTCGCCACCAAACGCGCACCCGCCTCATCGAGAAAGGCGAAGCGAGATCCGAGCAGTTTCACTGGGTCGAGCGAAGCATCGACGCCCATGCGCTCAAGCACGTCGAGGCTCACGCAGTCATCGAGCAACAGAAGGCCCGCGCTCGTCCGTCGGAGCGCGGCCACATGGGCGGGGCAACCTATCGAGACGCCAATATCGCGAGCGAGCGCTCGAATATAGGTACCCTTCGAGACATGGAAATCGACATCCCAAATAACGGACACGTCCCCGTCACCAGGGACGATCGCAGCAAGCTTCGCCGAGTACACTTCGATATCGCGCGGCATCAACTCGATTATTCTGCCCTTTCGCGCAGCATCGCAGGCCTTTACGCCGCCAACCTTGACAGCGGAGTACGCCGGGGGAAGCTGTTTTTGGGGTCCGATGAAGCGCGCAAGCGTCTCTAGCGCGAACGGCTCCTCGAAAGCACCGCTCGGCACCGAACCGAACTTAACGGGCTCGCCGTCGACATCGTCGGTGTCGGTGCCGACCCCGAAGGCGATTCGAACATGATAGTGCTTGTCATGCCCGACCATGTAATTGTCAAGCCTCGTCGCCGGCCCCACGCAAACGCAGAGCACCCCCGACGCCAAAGGATCGAGCGTCCCTGTATGACCGACACGACGCTCCCCGAAGATACGGCGAACCCGATTAACCACGTCGTGCGAGCTCATACCCGAGGGTTTGTCCACCCCCACGATGAGCGAAAGGCCCGATTGTCCCCTCTTAGCTGCCACGAATATCCCTTCAATACAACAAGAAAGCGGGGGTGATCCCGCTTTCCCACTTTTCACTTCATACCTCGAAAACCCCTGATCGAAAGCACCCCGAAAGGAAGTACGATTCTGAACAAGGACTCAGCTCGATTAGTTCCCGAACTTCTCTCGAAGCGCACGCTCGACACAGGGCGGCACGAACTCTTTGATGTCGCCGCCCATGGAGGCGATTTCCCGCACCACTGACGAAGAGAGGTACATATGCTGCGGGGTCGACATGATGAAGAGCGTTTCCAGGTTGCGGTCGAGCTGGTAGTTTATCGCCGTCATCTGGAACTCGTACTCGAAGTCCGTGATTGCTCGCAAACCCTTGACGACCGCCGTCGCTCCGACCTCATGCGCGAAGTCGACGAGCAAACCGTCGAAGGGCACGACGCAAACATTGTCGAGTTCGCGGGTTGCCTCCTCCGCAAGCGCGACGCGTTCCTCAAGGGTGAACAGCGGTTTTTTCTTCACCGACTCGGCAACGGCAACGATAACTTCGTCGACAAGCTGCGACGCGCGGGTGATAACATCGAGATGTCCCACCGTAATCGGGTCGAACGTGCCCGGCGTCAATGCGCATTTCACCATAAAGCCTCATCCTCACTTTATAACGAGTTTACTTGAGAGCCTGTTCGATAGCCTTCTCGACTCTGACAAGGGCACCCTCGACAGGACCCTCGATGGAAAAACCTGCTGCAGCCTTGTGCCCGCCGCCGCCGAAGCTGGCAGCGATGGCCGCAACGTCGGTGTCGTCCTTCGCGCGGAAGCTCCCGCGAATCGAGTCACCCTGCTCGCGCAGCATGCAGGCGACGCGTACGCCCGCGATGGAGCGAAGCGTGTCGATGAGCGCCTCGGCATCTGCCTTCACCGCATGGCATTTCTCGAAGTCGCGACGCGTGACATAGCTTATCGCCGCCTGCCCGCCGCAGAAGAGCTTCATGTGCTTGATGGAGCAGGCCTCAAGAAGCACCGACGCCTCGCTGCGATTCTGATAAACCTCACGCGAAACGAAAGAAGCATCAACGCCGGCGGTGATCATCTCGGATGCCGATGCGAATGCGCGCGAGTCGGCGTTTTGGTACTGGAAGCGCCCCGTATCGGTAACGAGGCCGGTGTAGGCGCACAGAGCGATGTCACCTGAGTTGTCGACGCGCATGCACTTCGAGAGTTCCCAGATGAGCATCGATGTTGCTGCCATCGACGGATTGCAATAGGTAAGGGTACTCATCGTCTCGGGATACGCGTGATGATCGATAGTGATCGAATACTCCGCCTCGTCGAGCAGGCGCGATGCATCACCGATCCGCTCGCGGTTCGGGACATCGACGGCCACGAACGTCCCGACCTCCCCCATGAAGTCGCGTGCGTAGACCATATCGGCAAGCCCCGGAAGGAAGGAGAGACGAACATCGGGCTTCTCGGGTTTCGCCAAAACGCACGTCACCCGCTTTCCGAGGCGTCGCAAGATTCCCGCCAAGGCAAGCTGTGAGCCCAAACAATCGCCGTCAGGACTCACATGCCCGCAGATCACATAGTCGTCGCGCGACTTCAAAACCGCGGAAATCTCCGTAAGCGAAACATTCGTTTGCGGGGTGACCGGCATGCTATTCGCCCTCTTCTTCCTCTTTCACGATGACCGGCGGACGCTGCGACTCGCGCGCCAAGGCACCGGCGATGCGCTCCGCCGTGTCGACGCTTCGATCGAGCATGAAGCGCAGCTCGGGGGCAACGCGCCAGGAGAGACGGCGCGCCATGAGCGAGCGGATGCGACCGCTCGCGCGCGTGAACGCCTCGCCCACCTTGTCGTAGCGCTGCTTGTCCGTCGAGTAGTACACATTGCACACGCTGCGGTCGAAGGACACCTCGCAGCCGGTGATCGTGACCATCGACAACTCGGGGTCGGATATATCGAACAGGAGGATGCTCGCGATGACCTCGCGCGCCTGCTCGTTAACTTTGCGGCTGGAAGATCCTTGCTTCATGCCGACCTCCTATTCCGTGCGCTCGACCTCTTTGACGATGTAGCCCTCGATGGTGTCGCCCACCTTGAGGTCCTGGTAGCCGCTGATGCCGATGCCGCACTCGTAGCCCTGCTTGACCGACTTGACATCGTCCTTGAAGCGACGCAAGCTGGCGATCTCGCCCTCGAAGACGACGGTACCGTCGCGAACGATGCGGACCTTGTCGTCGCGATGGAGCTCGCCGTCGGTGATGTAGCAGCCCGCAATCGTGCCAACCTTGGGCACCTTGAAGGTCTCGCGAATCTCGGCGACGCCGGTGTCCTCCTCGACGATGTCGGGCGAGAGCAGGCCGACGCGCGCAGCGTTGATGTCCTCAATCGCCTGGTAGATGACGCGATACAGGCGGATGTCGACCTTTTCCTTCTCTGCCTGCTGCTTCGACTTGCCGGTCGGGCGAACGTTGAAGCCAATGATGATGGCATCGGAGGCAGCTGCGAGCGTGACATCGGTCTCGGTGATGCCGCCGACGGCGGAGTGCACGATATTGATGCGCACCTCGGACTGATCCATCTTCTCGAAGGCGTCGCGCAGAGCCTCAATCGACCCCTGGACGTCGGCCTTCACGATGAGGTTCAGATCGGTCTGCTTGCCCTCTTCGATGCGGCTGAACAGGTCGTCGAGGCTCATGTGGGACTTCGTCTCCTGCTCGGCGAGGCGTGCACGCAACGCACGCTCCTCGGCAAGCTTGCGGGCATCGCGCTCGTCTTCGAACACGCGGAACTCGTCGCCTGCGGTGGGAACGCTGTTCAGGCCGAGAATCTCAACAGGATCGGCCGGGCCTGCGGAATCAACATGTTTGCCGCGCGGGTCGATGAGCGCACGGACGCGGCCGTAGGACGTGCCCGCGACGACGGTGTCGCCGGTGTGCAGCGTACCGCGGTGGATGAGCACCGTCGCAACCGGGCCACGGCCCTTGTCGAGGTTCGCCTCGATGACGTAGCCGGATGCCTCGGCATCGGGGTTCGCCTTGAGCTCGAGTACGTCGGCCTGCAGAAGGATGGTCTCGAGCAGGTCGTCGATGTGGAGCTTCTTCTTCGCGGAAACCTCGACGAACATGTTCTTGCCGCCCCACTCTTCGGGGATGACGCCATGCTCGACGAGCTCCTGGCGGACGCGGTCGGGATTCGCGCCGGGCTTGTCGATCTTGTTCACCGCGACGACGATGGGCACATCGGCAGCCTTGGCATGGTTGATTGCCTCGATGGTCTGCGGCATGACGCCGTCATCAGCGGCGACGACGAGCACGATGACGTCGGTCACCTGAGCACCGCGGGCACGCATAGCGGTAAAAGCCTCATGGCCGGGCGTGTCGATGAAGGTGATCTGGCGACCGTCGATGTTCACGATGGATGCACCGATGTGCTGGGTGATGCCGCCCGCTTCACCTGCGGCAACGCCAGTATGGCGGATAGCGTCGAGCAGCGAGGTCTTACCGTGGTCGACGTGACCCATGACGGTAACGACAGGCGGACGCGGCTTCAAGTCCTCCTCGGAGTCATGGTAGACGACAGCGTACTCCTCCTCGGGGGAGACCACGCGGACCTTGCGGCCCATGTCGTCGGCGATGAGCTCGATGAGGTCATCGGACATGGATTGAGTGAGCGTCAGCACCTGGCCGAGCATGAACAGGCGCTTGATGACGTCGTTGGGCTGCACGCCGAGCAGCTCGGCGAACTTGGCGACGTTGGCACCCTGGGGAATCTCCACGACGGAGTCATCGAGCACAAGCGTGGGATCGAGACCCTTCTGGATGGCCTCCATCTCCATACGCTCGCGAGCCTCTGCCTGACGCTTCTCCTTACGCTTCTTGCGGCGGCCCTCACCCTCATGCGAGTTCGCGGCGGCTACAGCGGCGCGCGCCTCAGCGAGCACCTTGTCGCGCTGGAGCTTCTCCGCCTGAACGGCCATCTGAGCATAGCGGTCCTCGCCCTGGGTCTGGTTCTCGAGCTCGGGAACGACCTGCACGACATTGCCGCGCTTGCCCTTCTTGCCGCCGCGCTCGCCCTTCTTGCCGCCGCGCTCGGAGCGCTCGGGCTTGGGCTTGTTGGCCTGCTCGGCCTTCTGCGCCTCGATGCGCTGCTTCTCAGACTCGATCTGGGAAAGCAGCGAGCTGAAGTTGGAAGATTTCTTGGGCGTGAGCACGGGGGCCGGGCCCTTGTGCTGCGTCGCCGGCTTGGAAGACTTCCTCCCGCGGGAGCGAAGCGCTTCCTCGACCGCCTGCTTCTTGGCGACTTCGGCCGCCATCTTCGCAGCGCGGGCCCTGGCGCGAGCCTCGGCCTTCTCGCGCGCGACGCGCTCCTTCTCAGACTCGATCTGGCTTGCAAGGCCCTCGAAGCCGCTGCTCACGGGCGCCTTCTTAGGCGTATGCTTCGGCTGCTCGGAGCGAGCCTCGCCCTTGGGTGCACCGCCCTCGCGGCGAGCGCGCTCGGCTTCGCGAAGCGCGCGCTCCTTCTCGACAGCAGCGCGGCGGTTGGCCTCTTCCTCGGCCTTCTTGCGCTCTTCTTGCGCCTTCTCCTCGGCAAGCTGCTTCGCTTCCTCGGCATCGATTTTGCCAGCGCGCTGCTTGATTTCAGGAGACAGGTTCTTTCGAATCTTATCGACGTAGGCATCGGCAAGCATGCTCGCATGGCTTTTCGCCGGTATCTTCATCTCGTGCAACCGGTCGAGCAATTCCTTGCTCGTCATATCGAATTCTTTCGCCAATTCATGTACTCGCATGCTGGCCATGTACCACTCCTCTTATTCTCTTCCGACGCAACGGCTCGTGTCGCGAGACATCTCGCCGGCGATGCGCTCTAAATCCTGCTCACCGAGCTTCGTGCGAAGCGCTCGGTCAAGTTTACCCGCCTTGCGTGCACAGGCAAAGCACTCCGCGGAGCATACGTAGGCACCGCGTCCGGGAGCTCGACCCGAAGGGTCGAAGGACACGACGCCCAAAGGCGAGCGAACGATGCGCAGAAGCGCGCGCTTCGTGTCGGTCGCACCGCAGGCAACGCAGGTACGCTGCTTTTTCTTTGCCGGTGTCGTCTGGTCCATTGTACGCTCCCGCAATCCCCGCGCGCTTAGAGCGCGTCTTCCATTTCGGCGTGAATACCGCAGAAACGGCTGTTGGGTCGTGCATGGTTGCGGCAACGGTTGCCGTCTTCGTCCTCGAAGGCACACAAGCCCTCTTCATCGTCTTCGATCTCGTCTTCGTCAATGAGAATGTTCTCGTTGCGAAGCGGCGCTCCGGCGAAGCTCGCGCTCTTGATGTCGATGTGCCAGCCAGTCAGACGCGCCGCGAGGCGGGCGTTTTGACCCTCCTTGCCGATGGCGAGGGAAAGCTGATCGTCGGGGACAACGACAGTCGCGTAGTTGTTCTCCTCGTCGATGATGACCTTCGTCACCTTCGCAGGGGAAAGAGCGTTGGCCACATAGACCGCCGGGTCCTCGTTCCACTGGATGACGTCGACGCGCTCGTTGCGCAGCTCCTCGACGACCATGCGCACGCGGCTGCCCTTCGGGCCGACGCAGGCTCCGACCGGGTCGAGGTTGCGCTCGCGGGAGGCGACGGCAACCTTGGAGCGGGCACCGGGCTCGCGGGCGATCGACTTGATCTCGACCACGCCGTCATAGATTTCCGGGACCTCGATCTCGAAGAGGCGGCGGATAAGGTCCGGGTGGGTGCGGGACACGATGATGGACGGGCGCGCCTGGTCACCACGCGCCTTGGGAAGGTCGCTCGCGGGGTCGCGCACGTCGATGATCAGCACCTTCAGGCGCTGGTTATGGCGATAATGCTCGTTGTTCGGACGCTCGTTGCGCTCGTTGGGGAAACGCTTCAGGTCGTAGTGCGGAAGCTCAGCCTCGACGCCGTCGCGAATCTTGATGATGGTGAAGTCGGGGGTTCCCTGAAGCACGGTGCCCGTCACGAGATCGCCCACGCGGCGCGAGAACTCCTGGTAGATAGACTGACGACCTGCTTCGCGGACAATCGTGGAGATGACGCTCTTAGCGTTTTGCGCCGCGATACGGCTCACGTCGTCGGGGGTCACATCGCGCTCGGTGAACTCGGCGTACTCGCCGGTCTCAGGGTCGGGCTCGCCCACAGGAACAAGCTCGTAGACATAAATCTTGCCCGTCTGACGGTCGATGGTGACGCGGGCGTCCCATTCAAGGTCGAGAATATGCTGATAGCTTTTAGCGAGCGATGCCTCCAAGCGCTCGATCAGGTAGAACTCGTCAATCTTGCGTTCATGAGCGAGGGCCTGAAGCGCTTCGATCAGTTCTGAGTTAGCCACGTCCAGTCGCTTCCTTTCTTAGCTGAAGTCAACGGCGCCCACCACGTGAGCGCGCTTGATGAGCGAATAACCGATGGCGATGCGCGAGCCGTCGACTTCGACGATCACGTCATCGCCCTCCATACCTTGGAGCGTGCCGGTAAACGAGCTGCGTCCATCGATAGGAGACGACGTCTTGATCACGACCTGCTCGCCTGCAAACCGAGAGAAATGCTCCTTCGTGCGAAGGGGCCTGTCGATTCCGGGAGAGGAAACCTCGAGCATGTAGGCTCCCGGGAACGGGTCGATCTCGTCCATGATGCGGTTAATCCACACCTGGGCGCTTGCGAGCTCATCGAAGCTCACGCCCTCCTCGGTGTCGATGAAGACGCGAATCGTCGGGGCCTTCTTCGACCCCATGATCTCGAGCGTCACGATTTCAACCCCGCTGGCCTCAGCCGTCGGCTCGAGCGCATCGAGCAGTTTCTGTTCTTTGGCGGTGAGCATGTCGCCTCCTTCCTTCAACGCTTTCGTTGCACGCTTCGTTGCCCAGCGGCGTTTTTCGCCCTAACATACAAAGAAAGCGGGCAAGGCCCACTTTCTCAAAGAAGCGAAAGTATGATGCGCGCCGCTGCGCACAGTATCTGTTTTATACCACAGAAACGGCGCCTCTGGCTAGCGTCATCCCCCGCATCGCGCAAGTTCGCCACAATCTGGGCGGCAAACGGTGCCGAACGCTTAAGCCCCGCGGCCCCACATGCGCACCTCGGGCTCGAGGGCGACCCCAGAAGACTCGAGCACGCGACGCTGCACCTCGGCGATGAGCGCCTGCACGTCGACCGACGTCGCGTCACCCGCGTTCACGACGAAGCCGGTGTGCTTGGTAGAAACCTGGGCGCCGCCGACAGCAAGCCCCTTAAGTCCCGCCTGATCGATAAGCGCTGCAGCGAAGTGGCCCTCCGGGCGCTTGAAAGTGCTTCCCGCGGAAGGCATGTCGATCGGCTGCTTCGCCTCGCGCTTGGCGGTAAGCTCGTCCATGCGCGCCCTGATGTCGACGGGATCAGCCGGCGCAAGCTCGAGCGTCGCTACGACCACGACGTAGCGCGCGGCATCGAACATGCTGTGGCGGTACGACCACTCGGCCTCCTCGCGGGACACTTCCACGATGCCTCCCTCGGGAGTCACGCACGTGACGCGGACGCACACCTGCGAGAACTCGCCGTCGTAGGCGCCTGCGTTCATGATAGCGGCGCCCCCGACGGTGCCGGGGATGCCGCAGGCGAACTCGTAGCCCGAAAGCCCCGCGACGCACGCCGCCTCGGCGACCGCGGCGTTTGTGGCACCCGCGCCGGCAACGATTCGCGTACCTTCCACGCGAATCGAGGAGAGGTTGTCGCGAACCTCGATCACCACGCCCTCGACCCCTTCATCGGCAACGAGCAGGTCGCTTCCACAGCCGATGACGCGCCAGGGCACGCCCGCCTGCTCGCAGGCGCACACAACCTGGGACACCTCTTCAACGCTGCGCGGTGACACGAAAGCATCGGCGGGTCCGCCGATCTTGAAGGTGGTGTGCGGCGCAAGAGGCTCTGAGGGGCGCACATTCTCCTCGCCGACGATTACGACAAGCGAGTCGAGCAGCGATTTGTCCATTCGCGCGTCCTTTCCGTTGTGGCCGATGCGGCGCTGGAGCGCCCGCTAAAAGGGCGGCGTCCGACAAGAGCGCCGCCCAACACTAGAGTAAATGATAAGAAGCTGGAAGGCTACTTCTGCTGATGCTCCCGCTTGTCGTTGAGCAGGCGGTTCAAGGCGTTCACGTACGCGCGGGCGGACGACACGACGATGTCGTTGTCGGCGCCACGACCCGTGTACACCTCCCCATCAGGGGCGGTGACGCGAATGGTCACCTCGCCGAGCGCGTCGATGCCGCGGGTCACGGACTGCACCGAGAACTCGGTCAGGTCGTTTTCAACCTGCACGATCTTGTTGACGGCCTTATACATCGCGTCGATCGGGCCGGTGCCGAAATCGCATGCGGTGACGACCTGGTCGGCCTGGTTGCGCAGCGTGACGGTCGCCGTCGGAATCATGTCGGTGCCGCAGGAGATCTGCACGCCCTCGAGCTGGAAGATGGCGCTCACCTGACGGTCGCGCTCGTGAATGAGGCTCTCAAGGTCCTCGTCATAGACTTCCTTCTTCTTGTCGGCAAGGTTCAAGAAGTCCTCGTAGACCTTGTCGAGCGCGTCGCCCTCAAACTCGTAGCCGAGCTCCTCGAGGCGATGCTTAAGTGCCGCGTGTCCGCTGCGTGCGGTAAGGACGATCTGGCTCTGACCTGCTCCGACGTCTGCCGGATCGATGATCTCGTAGGTGTCGCGCTTCTTAAGCACGCCGTCTTGGTGGATGCCCGAGGAATGCGCGAACGCGTTGGCGCCGACGATTGCCTTGTTCGCCTGCACATTCATGCCTGTGATCGAGGAAACAAGACGGCTTGCCTTGGCGAACTCCCGCGTGTTGATGTCGGTGTGGGCGTTGAGCTCCTCACCGTGCATGCGGATGCCCATGACGACTTCCTCGAGCGCCGTGTTGCCCGCACGCTCGCCGAGGCCGTTGATCGTGCACTCGATCTGGGTCGCGCCGTTCTTCACGCCCTCGAGCGCAAGCGCGGTCGCCATGCCGAGGTCGTTGTGACAGTGAACCGACACGGTGACGTTCTCGATGCCGCGCACGTTCTCCATAAGGTACGCGATACGGCGACCGAACTCGGCGGGAAGCGAGTACCCCGTGGTGTCGGGGATGTTGACGACGGTCGCGCCCGCATCGACGACGCGCTGGATGACCTTCACGAGGAAATCGTAGTCGGAGCGACCGGCGTCCTCAGCGTAGAACTGCACGTCGTTCATGTATTTCTTGGCATAGCGCACGCAGTGCTCGGCGCGCTCGAGGCATTGGTCCTCGGTGATGCGCAGCTTGTCGTGCAAATGGCTCGGGCTCACGCCGATGCCGGTGTGGATGCGCGGGCGCTTGGCATACTTGAGCGCCTCGGCTGCACGGTCGATGTCCTTCTCGACGGCGCGCGTGAGGCCGACGACCGTCGCGTCGTCGCCAGCGAGCTCGGCAATGCGGCGGACGCTTTCGAAGTCACCGGGACTTGAGATGGGGAAACCGGCCTCGATGACATCAACCTTCATACGTAGTAGCTGACGCGCGACCACCAGTTTTTCTTCCGTGTTCATGGAGGCGCCGGGAGATTGCTCGCCGTCGCGCAATGTGGTGTCAAAGATGTCAATCTTGCGCGTCATTTCGTTGTTCCTTTCCAAAACGCTTGCGGTCTTATACCGCGGCGAACATTCTAGCGCAGGCGCTGCACATCGAAGAAAAGAAGGGCCTCTGCCCTCGGGTTTCACCCGAAATCGGCAACGACCCTCCACATTTTCCCCGAAGTTGCGGCGCGCTATTCCCCTAATCGAACAGGCTCCTCATGTCCGTATCCTTCATGGGAGCGCCAGCCGAGGGAAGGCTTTGGGCGCGGAACTTGTCGAGTGACGCTTCCCCGCCCAAGAATTCCTCCGCCTTGCCGACCATAGCCACCATGCGGCTCCCCTTGACGGTGAGCGCCTGCACACCCTGCGTACTATTGGTGGTCTTAGTCCGCAAAAGCGAGGTATTGAAGTTGACGAGGCGATGGTCGCTCGACACGAGCGCGAGGTCGCGATCTTCTTTGAGCACCTGGGCGTAGAGCAGCTTGGCTCCGCCGTAAATCGCGTTCTTCAAGCGTTTGCGGTTCGTCTTGGTGGCGTACCCGGACAGCGCGACGCGCGCGACACGGCCGTTCTCGAAGACGAACAGCGCGTCAGCCTTGTAATCTTCGGGATCTATGACCCAGGTCACAACCTCACCGTCATCCATCTCCAGATCGGTGGGCAGATACGACCCCAGCTGCGCCGACTTGGTATCCTCGAACGCAGCGACCTTGCACTTGTAGACCTGGCAGTGGTTAGTGAACACGAGCAAGTCGTGGGTGTTGGAGGAGTCGAACTCGATGAAGGGCTCGTCGCCGTCCTTGTACTTCAGAGTCGCGGCCTTGCGCAGCACGCGGTCGGTCATCTTCTTCAGGTAGCCGTCACGCGAGAGCATCATGGTGACGGGGTATTCCTCAACCTCGGGCTCAAGGTTCACCTCGACGATCTCGGAAGGCTCGACGAGGCCGGTCTTGCGCGGCATGACGTACTTCTTGTTCACCGCAGCCAGCTCGTCATGGATGACGTCTTTAATCTTCTCCTCGCTAGCGAGGATATCGTTGAGCTCGGCGATGTCGCCCTCAAGCTTCTCGATGTCCCGCGTACGGTTCATGATGTATTCCTCGTTGATGTTGCGCAGCTTGATTTCCGCCACAAACTCGGCCTGGACCTGGTCAATCCCAAAGCCTTTCATAAGGTTGGGGACAACGTCGGCTTCAAGCTTCGTGCCGCGAATGATTGCGATGGCCTTGTCGATGTCGAGCAGGATCGCCTCGAGGCCGTGCAGCAGATGCAGGCGATCGGTCTTCTTCGCCAAATCGAAGTTCATGCGGCGACGGGTCGACTCGACGCGCCACGCGACCCACTCGTGCAGGATCTCACGCACACCCATGACGCGCGGATAGCCGTCGACAAGCACATTGAAGTTGCACGCGAAGGAATCCTGCAGCGTGGTAGAGCGGAACAGCTTTGCCATGAGCTGCTCAGGGTCGACGCCCCTTTTCAGATCGATTGCGATGCGGAGGCCGGAAAGGTCGGTCTCATCGCGGATGTCGGCGATCTCGCGAACCTTGCCCTCCTTGGAAAGCTTCACGATGCGCTCGATGATGACGTCGGTCTTGGTCGTGTACGGAATTTCGTACACCTCGATGATGCGCTCGTCGGGCAGGTAGCGCCAGCGCGAGCGAATCTGGAAGCTGCCGGTACCCGTGTTGACGATGCGCTCCATCTCCTCGCGGCGGTAGATGATCTCGCCACCGGTGGAGAAGTCGGGCGCGGGCATGTATTCCAGCAGGTCGCAGTCGGGGTTGCGGAGGAAATGCATGGTTGCCGTGCACACTTCGTTCAGGTTGAACCCGCAGATGTCGGATGCCATCGCGACGCCGATGCCCTTGTTCGCCGACACGAGGATGTTGGGGAACGTGGTGGGCAGAAGGCGCGGCTCCTTCATGGCGCCGTCGTAGCTGTCAACTAAGTCGACAGGGTCCTTATCGATGTCCTTGAAGATCTCGGCGCAGATCGGCGAAAGCTTGGCTTCGGTGTAACGCGATGCCGCATAGCTCAAATCGCCGGAATAGTACTTGCCGAAGTTGCCCTTGGACTCGACGAACGGGGCGAGCAGCGCCTCGTTGCCCGTGGCGAGGCGGACCATGGTCTCGTAGATGGCGGCGTCACCGTGCGGATTGAGCTTCATCGTCTGGCCGACGATGTTCGCGCTCTTCTGGCGCGCGCCGTTCA
>ERZ1034984.1345-NODE-1345-length-23473-cov-7.924417_pt1 | contig 23473 bp, 22 predicted proteins | sample MGYA00520589_ERZ1034984 | MGnify/ENA primary metagenome ERZ1034984 (study PRJEB33766, sample SAMN09781790) | gut metagenome | biome: gut microbiome | host: Homo sapiens | place: Madagascar | study: EMG produced TPA metagenomics assembly of the PRJNA485056 data... | reverse complement strand
CCAACGCCAACGCCAAGCTGGCCGGTGTGGGGGAGCGCTGCCGCTTTGAGGTGGCCGACGTCAAAGACTTTACCGCTGCCGACGGTGCCACCGTGCTGACCAACCCGCCCTACGGTGAACGCCTGGGCGATGCCGGCGAAGCCGCCGCCCTGGCCAAAACACTGGGCCAGGTCTGGCAGCGCCACCCGGCGCAGGGGCTGTATGCCATCACCGCCGACGCTGACTTTGAGCAGCACTTTGGCAAAAAAGCTGCGCGCCGACGCAAAATTTACAACGGCATGATCCCGTGCCAGCTCTATATGTATTTTGAGCAGCCTAAACGCGAGAAGAGGTAAGCCATGCAGGACCTGAAATTGGCAATCTTGATCGACGCGGATAATATCTCGCCGAAATATGTCAAGGTGATTCTGGACGAAGCTGCGTCCTTTGGTGTGGCCGCCTGCAAGCGCATTTACGGCGACTGGTCCGATGCACGCCTGAAAAGCTGGAAGGACGCCCTGCTGAACAACTCCATCATCCCCATCCAGCAGTACAGCTACACCACCGGCAAAAATGCCACCGACTCCGCCATGATCATCGACGCGATGGACCTTTTGTACAGCGGCAACCTCGACGGGTTCTGCATCGTTTCGTCGGACAGTGACTTCACCCGGCTGGCGGCGCGCCTGCGCGAAGCGGGCAAGATTGTCATCGGCATGGGCGAGAGCAAGGCGCTCGGTCCGTTCGTCAAAGCGTGCGACCAGTTCAAGTACCTTGACCTGATTTTGGATCACGGCGAGGGCGAGACGGCCCCGGTGGAACCTGCCGCCGAAGCAGGCGCGCGCGCGGCAGCAGGGGATGACACCGCCATCAACCGCGAGTCTATCGGCCGCATCATCGACGGCATGATCGACGAGATGGACGACGGCACCGGCTGGGTGCGCACCTCCCGCGTGGGCGACCAGCTCATCAAGCGCTACCCGGACTTCGATGTGCGCAACTTCGGCTCCAAGAGCCTGAACAAGTTCCTGGCATCCCTGCCCGAGCTGGAAGTGGAAGAGCGCATCCTGGCCAACGGCAACCCCATCCAGTTTGTCCACATGCGCCCCGTGCCCGCCCCCAAAAAGCCTGCCCGCAAAACACAGACCAAACGGCGGACGACAAGAAAAAGCAAATAAAGCAACGTCCCGGCTGGCAGTTCCCAGCCGGGACGATTTGTTTGCTTGCACCGCGCCGCCTCCCTTTGCACAAGGGAGGCTTTGACTCAACGACTTATTTTATATACTCTACACGCATTGCCCTCATACCACACAGGATACCTCTCCGCATACCATGTTTCATCCGCATCATATTTGGCAAACACCGACCCGTCAAACACCACATATCCCACGCCCCATTGTTCCAGCGTGGCTTCATCCGGTGCTTCGTACATCGCCTGCATAGCGGCCTGTTCTGCCGCATACTCCATGCCGTGGAAATATACCCAGCTGGCCGAGCCGCAGACGATGCGCCGCCCGGCCAGGGCAAATACCGGCGTTAAGTGGCTGTCGCTCGTCAAAAACAGCGCGTCGCTTTCGGCGTTTTCGCTGATGTGATCCGCAAGCGCGATATCCTCGGCGTCCCACTGCTGATAGTCGCTCACGGCTTCGCGCCCCACGGTCAGCACACTGCCGAACATGCCCGCAAAACAGCAAACACCCAGCAGCGCTGCCCGCACAGCCGGGACGCGCAAGCGCTTTGCCCAGTCGATCAGCAGCTGCGCCACGAGCATACAGCCCAGTGCGTGCCAGAGAAACAGCAGCTTGTTGTTATCATAATTGTTGGGCTGGAATACGACCAGCTCGGCCAGCAGCCAGGTGGCCGCCCCGCCGCCGTACAGCCAGCGCTGGCGGGTGTCGGCATGCCACACAGCCGGGACCAGCAGCAAAAACACCAGCCCGATATTTTTTACATAAAACCACAGCCACGGATCTTTCAGCGTGCCGTCCCCATTGCTGTTGACCCAGTTGAAATGCAGCCGCAGCATATTGGCACCGTCCAGGCTTTGCGCCAGCACCGTGCCGGACATCTCGGCCAGCCAGCACACGCCGCATATTGCCGCCAGCCCCAGCCAGGGCAGCAGCACTTGCGCGGTACGCGGGCGGCAGACCAGCGTGTACAGCCCGCCCGTCAGACAAAGCAGCACCAGCGCCAGCGCGCTGTGCGTCTGCAACAACGGCAGCGGCAGCACCAGCACGGCCAGCCATACCCAAAGGCGCCGCTCACCTTCAAATGCGAACCGCCACAACAGGTACAGCGCCGCAAACAGCACGCACCACCCGAACAGCGTCGCCCGCTGCGGGATGAGCAGGTCCACAACGGGGTTGACCCACACGATGTTTTGTGCTGTGTAGTTGGTGGGCGTCGTGTAAAACCCGGTAAAGATGCTTTTAAAGGTTTCGGCATCTTTCAAAAAATAGACGAATCCGAATCCGCTGCCCATAAAAAACAGGTAAAACGCCAGGCTTGCCTTGCCTGCGCTGCCCAGCACCTGCCGCGCCAGCTGCCAGAACATGCCGTACACGCTGATACATGCGGGCACCATCGGCAGCAGGTACGCGGCCCGCCGCCCGGCCCCGAGCACCCGGAATACGCTGGACACGGTCTCGCACAAAAACGGGTAGCCGAACCGGTGTGTCCCGGCCAGCAGGGGATACTGCGGCGGGAACTGTCCGCTCTGGGCGATGTACTCGATAAACCCGAGGTGCATCGGCATGTCGCCGTAGCAGCTTTGCCCGGTGTGCAGCGTGCCGTTTACCTTGTGCAGCACATGGGTGTGCAAAAGGTACAGCGTCACGGCCAGCAGCGGCAGCAGGCAAAGCCACATCGCGCCGCGGTCAGGGTCTTTGGCAAAGCGGGCATGGCCGCGCCCGGTAAACACCAGCACCGCGCAGAGCAGCGCGGCCCCGGCCCCGCCCAGCAAAACGGCCCGCAGCGTAAACCCGCACACCAGCGCAAAGGCGGCAGGCAGCGCCGCCAGCAGCGAAATACCGAACCCGCACCCCAGCGGCAGTATCACGGCGGAGGCACCATCCGGCACGGCCCGCCGCGCCAGCCCCAGCCCGGCGGCCAGAAACAGCACCAGATACGCGATAGAAAAAAGCATCACACACCCTCCAGGTCAAACGGCGGGGTGTATTCCTCCCGCGCACTGCTTTTTTCCTGCATGTAGCCGTCGGTCAGGCCCAGGCGCACGGCTTCGTCAATGACCTTGCGGTACTCGTAGGTCGTGATGCGCCGCCCTAGATGATGCTCAGCCGCCTTGTAAAACGGCGTAAACTGGCTCATCAGGCTCGGGATGAACGGCACGCCCTCTTCGTCCCGGATGCGCGCCAGCAGCGCCAGCACGGCAAAGCTGTCGTCAGTATGGCCGGGCAGGGCCAGATGCCGCACGATGACGCCCTTTTGCAAGTAGCCGTCGGCATCGTACACTGGCGCACCGGTCTGGCGCAGCATCTGCCGCAGGGCGGCTTCGGCCACGGCAGGGTAGTCTTTCGCAGCGGAAAGCTCCCCGGCCAGTGCCGGGCTTGCATACTTCACATCCGCAAGCCAGATATCCACATACCCGGCCAGCGCCTTGACCGTCTCCACCGTCTCATACCCGCCGGTATTGTACACGACCGGCAGGGAAAATCCTTCTGCCCGGGCGGCATCCAGCGCGGGCAGCACCCAGGGCAGGTACTGCGTGGCGGTGACAAGGTTTACATTCTTCGCGCCGCCCTTTTGCAGCTCCCCAAAAATCTCCGTCAGCCGCTGCACCGAGATCTCCTTGCCCACATCGCCCTGGCTGATGGGATAGTTCTGGCAGTAGCAGCACCGCAGCGCACAGTTGGAGAAAAACACCGTGCCGCTGCCGGTGGCGGCACCGGGGTCGCCGCTCAGACATGGTTCTTCCCAGTGGTGCAGGGCGGCGCGGGCCACCCGCAGGGTGCCGTCGGCCCCGCAAAAGCCCCGCTGCCCGTGGGCGCGGTCAGCCCCGCAGGCACGGGGGCAAAGGGTGCAAGCATTCGGCAGCTGCATGGTTCATACCTCTTTCACAACTTTTTTCCATTTGATTTTACCACAAACGCCCGAAATGTGGTATACTATTATATTACAATAACCTGAAAAGGAGAGTACGTTTATGTCTACCCCTCATAACCGCGCCGAAAAAGGCGATTTTGCCAAGACCGTCCTGATGCCCGGTGATCCGCTGCGTGCCAAGTTCATCGCCGAGACCTTTTTGGAGAACCCGCGCCTCGTCACCGATGTGCGCGGCATGTACGGCTTTACCGGCACCTACCAGGGCCGCCCCATCAGTGTGATGGGCAGCGGTATGGGCATGCCGTCCATCGGCATCTACTCCTACGAGCTGTTCAGCCAGTATGGTGTCGAGAACATCATCCGCATCGGTTCCGCCGGTTCCTACACCGACAAAGCCAAGCTGTTTGATGTAGTGTTGTCCACCGGCGCTTACTCCGAGAGCAACTACGCCGTGACCCAGAGCGGCGACACCGACGACATCCAGCAGCCCAGCGACGAGCTGAACAATGCCCTGCGTGCCAGCGCCGCCGCCCAGAATATCCCGCTGATCGAGGGCAACATCCATTCTTCCGACGTGTTCTACCGCCAGCCCAGCGACGCCAAGCCCACCTACTGGGAAAAGCTGCGTGACGAAAAAGGCTGCCTGGCCGTTGAGATGGAGAGCTTCGCGCTGTTCCACAACGCCAAGGTGCTGGGCAAGCGCGCCGCCTGCCTGCTGACCATCTCGGACAGCTTTGTCTCGCCCGAGATCACCACCGCCGAACAGCGCCAGACCAGCTTTACCGAAATGATGAAGGTGGCCCTGGGCGTGGACGCTTATTTGGAGAAGTAATATGGAAAAAGCAGAGATCCAAAGCCTGATCCGCGACGCCTTTGAAGCCCAGAAGTTTGCCTACGTGCCCTACTCCCGCTTCCATGTGGGCGCGGCGCTGCTGGGCAAAAACGGCACGGTCTACAAGGGCTGCAACATCGAAAACGCCGGTTACACCCCCACCAACTGCGCCGAGCGCACAGCCTTGTTCAAGGCTGTCAGCGAGGGCGAGCGTGAGTTTGCCGCCATTGCCATCGTCGGCAGCAAGGTGGGGGAGAAGAACACCCTCGTCACCGGCCCGTGCGGTGTCTGCCGCCAGGCGCTGTTTGAGTTCGGCGGCCCGGGCCTGACGGTCATTATGGCCAAGAGCGAGGACGACTACATCGTGACCACCCTGGGCGAGCTGCTGCCCTACGGCTTCGGCCCGGCCAATCTGGACTAAAGGCAACACCGCACAATTCCCGCCTGACGGCTTAAGCACCGCTCCAGCGGCTGTGGCACGCCGTCTGCGTTGCAAAAATGCTCGAGAATACACAAAGTATTCTCTGCGCTTTTTGCTTAGCAGCCAGCGCACCTCGCTCGCTGTATCGGCACTTAGAATTGTGCGGTATTGCCTGGACTGAACTGATACCAATGCTAAGGAGTTTCCCGAATCCCATGAAAAAATTCATTGCGCTGGTCCTGACCCTGGCGCTGGCGGTAAGCCTGTGCGCATGCAGCGACAAGCCCGCCGGCCAGACTGCATCCTTTACGGTGCCGATGGATGACAGCACCTATACCTATACGGCCCCCACGGACGCGAACGGAGAGACCGTCACGCTGCCCGGCGGGTCGGTGATCGCCTTGGCGGCCGAGCAGACCAGCCTGGACAACGGTGCCGACGCCCTGCTGTGGAAAGGCATCCAGACCTTTGCCAGCAGCTTTGGCTATACGGCCGAGAGCCACCCCGCCGCGGATTCGTCGGTAGAAGCCGCCGAAGCCGCCCTGCGCGAAGCCGCCGAGAGCGGCGCGCCGCTGGTCGTCTGCCGCGGCGAGGCGATGGCCCAGGCGATGTTCAATATCCAGAACAACTACCCCGGTGTACATTACCTGCTGTTTGACGGCGAGCCGCACAACGACACCTACACCAGCTACACCTCGGCATCCAATGTCCACTGCGTGCTCTTCCAGGAGGAGCAGGCCGGTTACCTGGCAGGCTACGCCGCTGTGACCGAGGGGCATACCCAACTGGGCTTCATCGGGGCCGACGAAGTGCCCGGCATCGTGCGCTATGTCACCGGCTTTATGCAGGGGGCTGAGTACGCGGCCGAGCAGCAGGGCTTAACGGTCAACCTGCGCACCTGGTTCACCGGCACCTATCAGGCCGGGGACGAGACCACCAACCGTATGCTGGACTGGTGCAATAATGGCACCACGCTGCTGTTCGTCAGCGGCGGCAACCTGGTCGCCAGCGCGATCGACGCCGCCAACGAGACCACCAGCGAAAACACCGTCCGCGTGCTGGCGGCTGACTACGACCAGACCGGCCTTTCGGACGTGATGCTCGGCAGCGCCATCAAGTGCTATAGCTCGGCCGTGCAGCAGGAGCTGTACGAGTTCTTCTCCGGCAATGCCACCTGGGGCCAGGCCGCCGCAGGCCAAAGCGAAAAGGTGGGCTACACCACCGGTGCCGTGGCCCTGGCAGGGCCGTATTGGCGGTATGAACAGCTGAGCCAGCGCGACTACGAGCGTTTGTACGAACAGCTGCGCAACAGCGTACTGAAAGTGGACTCCTACGCCGATATGCGCACCCTGCCCGATACCCCCAGTGTGACGATCGATCAGCAAAATTGATGAATCAGCGCAAAAAAGCGGTTTTGTAATGAAATTGTGATTTTTAATGCGTTGAAATACTGCCCGAAATGCGGTATACTGAACTTACTGTGGCAGGGAAAGCCCCTGCCCTGAAAAAACCATTTTTGGTTTACGACAAAAGGAGAGCTTACACCATGAAGAAGTTTATTTCTATGGCGATGGCCGGCTGCATGGCCCTCTCTCTGGCTGCCTGCGGCGGTTCCTCCGCCAGCACTGCCGAGAGCACTGCTACCAGCACCGAGGCTACCTCTGAGGCTGCTGCTTCCGGCAGCAAGACCGACGTCGCTTTCGTTACCGACGTTGGCAACATCGACGACCAGTCCTTCAACCAGTACACCTGGCAGGGCGTGCAGGACTTCTGCTCTGCAAACAGCCTGAACGCTAACTACTATCGTCCTACCGAGGACTCCGACGCTGCCCGTTTGGAGCAGATGGACAACGCTGTCAATGACGGCGCTAAGGCCGTCGTCGTTGCCGGCTACCTGTTCGGTTCCTCTATCGCTGAGGCTCAGGCCAAGTACCCCGACGTTGAGTTCCTGGCTCTGGACGTTTCCACCGTCGACCTGGGCGACACTGCCCCCGCTGAGAACACCGCTCTGATCACCTACAAGGAAGAGCAGGCCGGTTATCTGGCTGGCTACGCCGCTGTTTACGACGGCTACAAAGAGCTGGGCTTCCTGGGCGGCATGGCTGTTCCCGCTGTTATCCGTTACGGCTACGGCTTCGTGCAGGGCGCTGACGCTGCTGCCAAGGAGCTGGGCGTTAACGATGTCAACATCAAGTACTGGTACTCCGGCGGCTTCGCTGCTACCGATGAGGTCAAGAACAAGATGGACGGCTGGTACTCTGAGGGTACCGAGGTCGTCTTTGCCTGCGGCGGCCCCGTCTGCCAGAACTGCGACGCTGCTGCTCAGGCCAACGGCGGCAAGATGATCGGCGTTGACGTCGACCAGTCCGGCCAGTTCGATACCGTTATCACCTCCGCCACCAAGGGCCTGGCCGAGTCTGTGAACGAGGCTCTGACCGACTCCCTGAACAATGGCTGGAAGTTCACCGAGGCTTACTCCGGCAAGGAGACCAAGCTCGGCGCTGCCGAGAACTGCGTTGGCCTGCCCATGGCGACCAGCAAGTTCAACAAGTTCACCCAGGAGCAGTACGACGCTATGTACGCTTCCATCGTTGACGGCACCCTCGTCATCGACGACAGCTTCGACACCGCCGTTACTCCTTCCGTCACCAACGTGACCGTGGACTACCAGGGCTGATTCGTAACTGAATGATCCTCACCGCCCCGCGCCCAACCGCGCGGGGCGGTTTTTTATATTTTGATGATGAATCTTATTTATATTTGTAGGGGTCGATGCTTGCATCGACCCGCAGGAGCCTATAAAATGCTCCCCTACATGCCCGTAGAGGCGGATTCCATATCCGCCCGTGGAATCGGGCAATGACGTACAACCTCGCGGGCGGATGCAAGCATCCGCCCCTACAGACCTGTGGGAGCCACCCAATAAGTACACCCCACCCAACTTTTTTCTGCTTTTTGCGCAGTTTCTCTTGTACATTACGCGAATTTTTTATATAATATAAGGTAATAAACTATGAAAATAGAAAGGGGCGTGTACCGATTGGCAGATAATTTCGTTATCGAGATGCTGCACATCACCAAGGAGTTCCCCGGTATCAAGGCCAACGACGATGTCACGCTGCAGCTGCGCAAAGGCGAGATCCATGCGCTGCTGGGCGAAAACGGCGCCGGTAAATCTACCCTGATGAGCGTACTGTTCGGTCTGTATCAGCCGGAAAAAGGCGTTATCAAGAAAAATGGCAAAGAGGTCAAGATCCAGAACCCCAACGACGCCAACGCGCTTGGTATCGGCATGGTGCATCAGCACTTCAAGCTGGTCGAATGCTTTACCGTTCTGGACAATATCATCCTGGGTGTCGAGGATACCCGCCACGGCTTCTTGCAGAAAGACGCAGCCCGCAAAAAGGTCATGCAGCTCAGCGAGAAGTACGGCCTGAAAGTCGACCCCGATGCGCTGGTCAGCGACATTTCGGTCGGCATGCAGCAGCGCGTTGAGATTCTCAAAATGCTGTACCGCGACAATGAGATTTTGATTTTCGACGAACCTACAGCCGTTCTGACCCCGCAGGAGATCGACGAACTGATGGAGATCATGCGCGGCTTCAAGGCCGAGGGCAAGAGCATCCTGTTCATCACCCACAAGCTCAACGAGATCATGGCCGTTTCCGACCGCTGCACGGTCCTGCGCAAGGGCAAGTACATCGGCACGGTGGATATCAAGGACACCACCAAAGAGGAACTGTCCAAGATGATGGTCGGCCGCGACGTGCAGTTTGCCGTCGAGAAAAAGCCCTGCGAGCCGGGCAAGCCGATTCTGGAAGTGGAAAACCTCGTTGTGCCCAGCAAGGTACACAAGAACAACGCCGTGCGCGGCGTCAGCTTCAATGTCCGCGCGGGCGAGATCGTCTGCGTCGCCGGTATCGACGGCAACGGCCAGAGTGAACTGATCTACGGCATTACCGGTCTGGAAAAGCCCACCTCCGGCACCATCAAGCTGGAAGGCAAGGACATCACCAACGCCCCCATCCGCGAGCGCAGCAAGGCGGGTATGAGCCATATCCCGGAGGACCGCCACAAGCACGGCCTGGTGCTGGATTACACGTTGGCGGACAATATGGTTTTGCAGCGCTATTGGCAGCCCGAGTTCCAGAACCACGGCTTCATCAAAAAGGCCGCCGTGCAGGAATACGCCGAGCGCCTTATCAAGCAGTATGACGTGCGCAGCGGCCAAGGCCCTGCCACCATCGCCCGCAGTATGTCCGGCGGCAACCAGCAGAAGGCCATCATCGCCCGCGAGGTCGATAAGGAGCCGGAGCTGCTGGTCGCAGTCCAGCCCACCCGTGGCCTGGACGTCGGCGCGATCGAGTATATCCACAAGCAGATCGTGGCCGAGCGCGATAAAGGCAAGGCTGTTCTCCTCGTCAGCCTGGAGCTGGACGAGGTCATGAACCTGTCCGACCGCATCCTTGTTATGTACGAGGGTGAGATCGTGGGCGAGTTCGATCCCAAGACCACGACGGTTGAGGAACTGGGCCTGTACATGGCAGGCGCTAAAAAGCAAGGGGAGGCGAAAGCATGAGTAAAAAATCCAAACAGCCGCTTTTGCAGAACCCCGGCGTAGTTGGTGTTCTGGCAAGTCTGCTGTCCATCGTCATTGGCCTGGTGCTGGGCTTTATCCTGCTGGTCATCCTGAACCCCGGCGCATCGCTGGACGGCATGAAAGCCATGATGACCACCGGCTTTGCCAGCATGGACAAGTTCGGCAAGGTGCTTTACCAGGCTGCGCCCCTGATGATGTGCGGCCTGTCGGTCGGCTTTGCGTTCAAGACCGGCCTGTTCAACATCGGCGCGCCCGGCCAGTACACCATGGGCGCGTTCTTCGCCCTGCTGTGCGGCATCCAGTTCCAGATGCCGTGGTTCGTCTGCCTGCTGGCTTCGGCCATCGGCGGTGCGGTCTGGGGCATTTTCCCGGGTCTGTTCAAGGCCTACTTCAACGTCAACGAGGTTATCACCTCCATCATGTTCAACTGGATCGGCATGTACCTTGTCAATCTGATCCTCGCCAACTCGCCCCATATGCTGGCTTCCGGCTGGGGCGCTTCCAACTCGGACCGTACTGCGGCGCTCTCCGCCGCCAACCCCGGCGCGATTCTGCCCAAGGGCCCGTTTGCCGGGTTGTTCGGCAATTCCAGCTGGATCAACATCGGCATCATCCTGTCCATCATCTTTGCGCTGATCGTCTGGGTCGTGCTGCAAAAAACCACCTTTGGCTATGAGTTGAAAGCCTGCGGCCTGAGCCGTGACGCGGCCCAGTATGCGGGCATCAATGCCAAGCGCAATATCGTGCTGTCCATGGTCATTGCGGGTGCGCTGTCCGGCATCGGCGGCGGCATCTACTACCTGGCCGGTACGGGTCAGTATGTTATCGAAAAATCCATCCTGGGCATGGGCTTTAACGGCATCCCTGTTGCGCTGCTGGCAAGCTCCAACCCGGTCGGCACCATCTTCTCGGCGCTGTTCATCAGCTATATCCAGGTCGGCGGCGCTGCCATGCAGCCTGCTTACTCCTCCGAGACGATTGACATCGTGATTGCGGTCATCATCTACCTGGCGGCGTTCGCCCTGTTGATGCGCGGCGTGATTGCCAAGGCGGTTTCGGGCCGCAAAGAGAAAGGGGGCGCTGCCAAATGATGATCACTGCTAACATTATCAGTCTGACCGTCCTGTTCGCGGTGCCGCTGCTGCTGGTTGCTTTGGGTGGTATGTTCAGTGAGCATTCCGGCGTCATCAACATCGCGCTCGAAGGCATGATGATCATTGGCGCGCTGTTTGCCTGCTTCACCTTGCAGGCGTTCGACAAGAGCGGCTTCGGCCCTGCGCATCCGCAGCTGGCCATGCTGGCGGCCATTCTGGTCGCGGGCCTGACGGGCATGATCTTCTCGTTCTTCTTAGGGTTCGCGGCCATCAACCTGAAGGCCGACCAGACCATTGGCGGCACGGCGCTGAACCAGTTTGCCCCGGCGTTCGCGGTCGTTATGACCTGGGCCATCCAGGGTCAGGGCCTGACCACCATTGCCATCCCCAGCTGGGTGCGCATTACCCGCGATACCTTTGGCCTTGCCCCGGTGGACGGCCCCAGCTTCTGGAACAATCTGATCTTCAAGTATTTCTACCTGACCACCCCCGTGGCGGTCGTGCTGTTCATCGCGGCGTATATTGTCATGTACAAGACCCGCTTCGGCCTGCGCCTGCGCGCCTGCGGCGAGCATCCCCAGGCGGCGGACTCTGTGGGCATCAACGTCTACAAGATGCGCTATGCCGGCGTGCTGATCTCGGGCTTCCTGGGCGGCATCGGCGGCCTGGCCTACACGGTGGCAGCCGGTTCCGGCTTTAACTCGGACGTTGGCGGCTATGGCTTCCTGGCGCTGGCGGTTATGATCTTCGGCAACTGGAAACCGTTCCCGATCCTGGCATCCTCGGTGTTCTTCGCGCTGTTCAAGGTCATTGCGGCGTACAGTTCGTCGCTGTCCTTCCTGCCGAAGTTCGAGGGCGTCAAGGAGATCTCCAACTTCTACCAGATGCTGCCGTATATCGTCACGATGATCGTGCTGATCTTCACCTCCAAGAATTCTCAGGCTCCCAAGGCCGAGGGCATCCCCTACGATAAGGGCAGCCGTTAACGGGAGACGCTTTTTGTTCCTTCTTTGCAAAGAAGGAACGCTAAACAATATTACAAAAAGGCATGCAGTCGTTTGGCTGCATGCCTTTTTATTATAGGCTCCCCTCAGGGGGAGCTTCTTTACAATTGCTTCTTCCGCTTCAACCAAAACACTTTAAACTTAGAATACCCATTCAGCCTATCTTCCGCAAATTCCTCGGTCAGTACATACCGCTTTCTCGCGCTGTCAAACTGCAAGGCATTCCCGTTTTCCTGCACGTCGGTCAGATAGCGGGGCAGGGCGGTCTGCTGGCTTTCAAATTCGGGCTCGCGGTCCCATAGCAGTTTGCCGTCGGCGTCGATACCGTGCCCCCAGACGCTGAACACCAGGCACGCGGCCTCACCGTAGCAATACCGCTCAAACCGGATGCGACCATCCAGATAAAACAACATACAATCGCGGAAATGTGTTTCCAGTTCTTTTTCGTACCGGCGTCCGCATCCGCGCCCGGCAAATTCGGCGGCAGTCCAGGCCATGGCAAAGCCCTCCTTGGCGGTTTTTCTTTACATTATACCGCACAAAAAGGGCGTTGGCAACAAAAATCAGGCTTTTACGTCCCGCTCCTTCAAAAGTAAGTAGGCGATAACAAACATCGCGGCCAGCCACAGGGCACTTGCCGCGGCAAACTGCACCGCCTGCCCGGCCAGCACATCCTCGCTGCGGTTGGCGTTCATGCCCGCCTGCATCAAGCAGTAAGGCCATAGCAGGGAATACCCCTTGCTGCCCAACAGCATCCCGGCGATGCCGCCAACAATGGCCAAAAAGATCGGCACCGCAAAACTGCGAATGACCATCGCAAGCAGCAGCTGTGCGGCAATCACCGCCAGCGCGCCCAGTGTGCCGCGCAGCGTAAACACCACCAATTCCACGGGCGGCCAGTCGCCAAACCGGGCAAACAGCTTGCCGCAGGCAACAAACAGCGTTAGCTCCCAAACCTGGGTGAGCAGCGCCAGCTTGCACACCACGCAGAACTTGGCAAGAAACAGGTCCATCGGCGGCACGGGTGCAGCCATGATCAAATTCCAGTTATGGCCCAGATGCTCCAGCCGCCACAGGTACGCCGCGTACGCCGCCACCATGGCGGGGAAAAACAGCATCGAGTAAAACAGTGTGTGCTGCGTCCACAAACTGTACCAGCGCTCGTGCAGGATTTCGAGATTTTGCAGGTAGTTGAAGGTGCCGTAACTGGCCGATATCAACGGCATCACAAAAAACAGCAGCCAGATAGGCGAGCGGCGCAGTTTGCGGCTTTCGGCCAGAATACAACGTTTCAGCATAGTTTATACCTCCTTGTTACGCATCACGCGCCAGCACACGCCAAACAAAAAGACAGCCAGCCCTACGGTGAACGTCAGCAGCTCCCAGTTGAAGGGCCGCGTGCCGTAGGTGACGGTGTGGGCGGCTTGGTCCCAGACCTTCACCTCGTAGCTACACAGCGGCACATAGTAGCCCCACGGCACAAAGTACCCCGCAGCGGGTGGCATAAAGGCCGAGAATAACCCGAGCAGCGCCCCCACAATGCCTGTACAGACGGCGGGCAGAGGATTACGAAACCACAGTGCCAGCAGCAGCTCCGAGAAATAAAGCATCGTGCTCACAGCCAGTGTGCAGGTGTTCAGGTAGGCAAACTGCCCGGCGGGAAAGGCTTCGATGTAGCCTTGTGTGCGGCCCAAAACCACGATAACGGCGGCTTCCAGTATGACCATCAGCACCACCTCGCCAAAGCCGAACACCGCCTTGCCCAAAAACAGGCTGCGGCGGCTTTGCAGGGTGTAAAGCAGTTTGGCTGTACAGCCTTTCTCCTCGACATCCCACAGTCGGCTGGCCAGCACAGCCATCATCACGGGCAGCAAAATGGTGTTGATAATGGGCACCGCGTAAAACAGGGCGCTGTAGGCGTTGGCCCGTTCGTCCGCCCCGGTGGGCGCGGTGCTGCCCAGCCACAAGTAGGTGATAACGGCAAAGCCAAAACACAGCACCAGGTCGTGGCGGCAGTGGGCTTTTTGCCACTCGGCATGCAGGGCTTGCAGCATGTCAGCCCACCTCCTTCGGTGCGGTCAGCGTCAGGAAGATCTCTTCCAGCGTCTTGGTGTGCTGGGTCAGTCCCACCACCCCGGCACCGCTGTCGGCCAGTGCCTGCACCAGCCCCGCCAGCAGGTCATCCCGCAGTGGCGGCAGGGTAAGGGTGCTGCCGGTGTCCGCCGTCGGCAGGCCGTTGGCACGCAGCACCGGCAGCGCCTTGGCCGGGTGCAGCAGCCGCAGGGTCAGATCGCCCCGGCTGTGGCGCTGCAATTCGGTCAGAGGCCCCTCAAACAGCATCCGCCCGTGGTCGATGATGCCCACCTGTTCAACCATCTGCTCCATCTCGCCCAGCAGATGGCTCGAGATCAGCACCGTGGCCCCGGTGGCGGCGGGCATTGTGCGGATCAGCTCGCGCATTTCCTGGATACCCGCGGGGTCCAGCCCGTTCGTCGGCTCGTCCAGGATCAGCAGCTTCGGGCTGCCCAGCAGCGCCATCGCAATGCCAAGCCGCTGCTTCATCCCAAGTGAATACTGCCCCACTTTGCGGTGCTGGTCGCGGGTCAGCTGCACAATGTCCAGCACGCGGGCAATGTCTTTGTGGGAAACGCCCTTTAGATCAGCCACGATCTCCAGATTTTCCCGCGCAGTCAGGTGAAGATACCCAGACGGCGATTCGATCAAGCTGCCGGTCTGCCGCAGCAGGGCCAGTCGGTTGGCGTCGGTCATCGGCTTACCCAGCAGCCGCACAGTGCCGCCTGTGGGGTGTACAAGACCCAGCAGCATCTTCATTGTGGTGGATTTTCCCGCGCCGTTCGGCCCCAAAAAGCCGTAGACGCAGCCCTCGGGCACGGTCAGGGCAAGATGGTCCACCACCCGGTGGCTGCCGTAGGTTTTGCACAGGGCGTCGGTTTCGATCACGTTTTGCATAAGTACACGCTCCTTGTTCGTTTTTTGTAATGAACCCAGTATACGCGCGCCACCTTAATTACCCGGTAAGCCCAGCTTAATTTTACCTTAAGATTGACCGCGAACGCTGGCGGCACCGCGCCGCGCGTGTATAATGATAAGTAAGGCAGCACCACACAATTCCGGCACGTAGAATTGTGTGGTGCTGCCTAAGGGAGCTGATACCATGCAAACGATTTATGAGGTGTCCATCTTGCTGGTGGACGATAACCCCGACCTGCTCGCGCTGGTCGGCGACAGCCTGCGCACAGCGGGGTATACCCGCATCCGCACTGCCGCCACCTGTGCCGATGCGCGGGCGCTGTTTGCCACGGCCACGCCCGAGTTGATGGTTCTGGACATCAACCTGCCGGACGGCGACGGCTTTACGCTGCTGCGCCAGCTGCACGCGGCGGCGGATGTGCCCGCGCTGTTCCTCTCGGCCCGGGATGCCGACGCCGACCGGCTGTTGGGCCTGGGCCTTGGCGCGGACGACTACCTGACCAAGCCGTTTTTGATGCAGGAACTGCTGTTGCGGGTGCAGCGCATTTTGCAGCGCGCCTACCGGGCCGAGCTGCGCCGCGCCGCCCCGGCGGAACTGATTTTAGGCCCCTGCTGCGTCAACCTGGCCGATGCCGCCGTGTACCGCCCTGGCGGTGTGACCCTGCCGCTGACCGCCACCGAGCGCGCGCTTTTGCAGAAATTGGCCGACAACCGTGGGCATATCGTGACCTACGACGCGCTGTGCGAAGCCGTCTGGGGCGCGGATTATTACGGGTACGAGAACAGCCTGAATGTACACATCCGCCACCTGCGGGAGAAAATTGAGGAAAACGCCAGCCGCCCGCAGTGGTTGCTGACCGTGCGGGGCATCGGCTACAAATTGGCGGGGGAGGTGCAGGCATGAAAACCTTCGCGCGGCTCATTCGCCGCTATGTGCTGGCCACGGCGGGCATCATTCTGCTGGTGGTGGCGCTGTTGTTGGGCATGACGGTCTACACTGGCGTGCGGTACAGCGCGGCATCGGGCGACCTGCAAAAAGTAGGCACGCTGGCCGAAGCGCTGCACCCCACTGCCGACGGCCTGCAATGGGACGATGCCCGGACCGCCGCCGACTGGATGCAGGGCTACGCCTGGGCCATGGTGCTGGACGATGACGGTAACATCATCTGGCAGCAAGACCTGCCCGCCGTGCTCGACCACCGCTACACGGCCCGCGAGGTTGCGGTATTTTCACGCTGGTATCTGGCCGATTACCCTGTGCAGTGCTGGGCGGCGGACTACGGCCTGTTTGTGCTGGCCGAGCCAATCGGCAGCCAGTGGAAGTACAACATCACCACCCCGCAGGCGCAGATGGAGGCGGTCGTCGCTGGCCTGCTACCGATGATGGCGCTGCTGCTGGCTGTGGTGCTGGGTTGCTGCCTCTGGTTCAGCTGGCGCGGCACGCGGCACTTGCAGGCCGTAGCCGACGGGCTGGACACTTTGGCGCAGGGAGGTACCGTGCAGCTGCCCGCCACCGGCTTTGCCGGGGAACTGGCCGAAAAACTGAACGAGACCGGCGAACAGCTGCGCCGCCGCAACGAGATCATCGCCCGGCGGGACACCGCCCGCACTGATTGGATCGCGGGCGTCAGCCACGATATCCGCACCCCGCTCGCGCTGATCCTGGGCTGGGGCGAACAGCTGCAACAGGACGAAACGCTGCCCGCCGCCGCCCGCCAAAAGGCCGCAGGCATCTGCACTCAAAGCGAGAAGATACGCTCTTTAATTGGTGATTTGAACCTGACCAGCAAACTGCAATACGGCGCGCAGCCGCTGCGCCGCAGGGCTGTTCCGGTCGGGGCATTCCTGCGCCGCTGCGCCGCCCAGTTTTACGAAAGCCCCGCCGCCGGTGCCAGCACCGTGGAACTGGAACTGACCCCTGCCGCTGAGCAGACGACCTTGCAGGCGGACGAAGCCCTGCTGCTGCGCGCGATGGAAAATGTTTTGCACAACGCTGCCGCCCATAACCCGGCCCCCGTGCATATCACCATCCGGGCTGAAATTGTGGACGCCGCGCTGACCATCCGGATCACGGATGACGGCCAGGGCTACCCGCCCGCCGTGCTGGCCGCGCTGCGCACTGGCGAAACGGGGGAGAACACCCCCCACATCCTGGGCCTGCATGTGGTCGAGCAGATTTTGGCTGCCCACGGCGGCACCGCCACCTTTACCACCAACACCCCGCATGGTGCATCTGTTCTTTTGATACTGCCACTCCCGATGAAATAGCGCGAAATCAATCATCAACCGGTCACATTAGCTAAATCTCCCTCTTTTGCAATAGAATAAGCCCGCCCCGCAGCTTTTTATGGCTGCGGGGCGGGCTGTTCTTGCTTTCAGGGGTGCGGCTTATAAAATTACTTCATCAGGCCGCAAACCAGCTGGGCGTAGGCGACGGGATCCTCGATGGGCAGGCCCGCGATCAGCAGGGCCTGGTCATACAGCAGTTCGGCATACTGATCCACCTTGGCGGTGTCGCCAGCCTCGTGGGCGGCCTTCAGCGCGGCAAATACCGTGTGGTTGGGGTTCAACTCCAGCACCTTGGTGCTTTCCACATCACCGGAACCGGGCATCTTGCGCAGGACCTTTTCCATCTCCATTGAGATGCCGCCCTCGCTGGACAGGGTAACGGGGTGCTCCTGCAAGGTGGGGTTGACCTTGACTTCCTTGACCTTGCCGTTCAGGGCCTTTTTGATCTCTTCAAACAAGTCCTTGTTCTCGGTCGCGGTCTCCTCGGCGGCTTTCTTTTCTTCCTCGGTCTCCAGGCCCAGGTCACCGGAGTTGATGTTCTTGAACTCTTTTTCCTTGTAGTCGTGCATCATTTGCAGGCAGAACTCGTCCACATCCTCGGTACACAGCAGCAGGTCGTAGCCCTTGCTCAGCACCAGCTGGGCGTTGGGCAGCTTGCCCAGGCGGTCGGTATCGTCACCGGCGGCAAAGTAGATGCACTTCTGGCCCTCGGGCATCTTCTCGATGTACTCGTCCAGCGTGACCATCTTCTGCTCCTTGGCGGAGAAGAACATCAGCAGATCGCCCAGCAGGTCCTTGTGCATGCCGTAATCGCCGTAGACGCCGAACTTGATCTGGCGGCCAAAGCTCTTCCAGAAGGTCTCGTACTTCTCGCGGTCATTGACGAGCATTGCGTGCAGCTCGTTCTTGATCTTCTTTTCCAGAGAGTTGCGGATGAGCTTGAGCTGGCTGTCTTTCTGCAAGGTCTCACGGCTGATGTTCAGGCTCAGGTCCTCGCTGTCGACAACGCCCTTGATGAAGCTGAAGTAGTCGGGCAGCAGGTCGGCGCACTTCTCCATGATCATGACGCCGGACGCATAGAGGGCCAGACCCTTCTCGTACTCCTTGGTGTAGTAGTCGTACGGGGTGCGGCTGGGCACAAACAGCAGGGCAGTGTAGGTGGCAGTACCCTCGGTGCGGCTGGTGATGACGCGCAGCGGGTCAGAATAATCCATGAACTTGTTCTTGTAGAACTCGTTATAGTCCTCGTCCTTGACCTCGCTCTTGGCGCGCTTCCAGATGGGGACCATGCTGTTCAGCGTTTCGAGCTCGGTGTAGGTCTCGTACTCGGGCTTGTAGTCGTCACCGGCGTCCTCGGGCTTCGGCTTCTGACGGGATTTCTCGCGGTACATCGTGATGGGGAAGTGGATGTAGTCGCTGTATTTCTTGACGAGGTTGACAAGCGTGTAATCGTCAAGGTACTCGCTGTAATTCTCAGTATCGGTGTCGTCTTTCAGTACCAGGATGATCTCAGTGCCGACATCATCCTTGTCGGCTTCGGCCAGGGTGTAGCCCTCCACGCCCTTGGACTCCCACTTCCAGGCGGTGTCGGCGCCCTGCGCGCGGGAGATGACGGTGACTTTCTGGGCCACCATAAAGGCGGAGTAGAAGCCAACGCCGAACTGGCCGATGATGTCGATATTATCGCTCTGGTTTTCGGTCTTAAAATCGAGCGAGCCGGACTTGGCAATGGTGCCCAGGTTCTTTTCAAGCTCTTCCTTGGTCATGCCGATGCCATTATCGGAGATGGTCAGGGTGCGGGCCTCTTTATCGGGCTGGACATGGATCTTCAAGTCGTCCTTCGTAATGCCGATGCTGGTGTCGGTCAGGCTCTTGAAATAGCGCTTGTCGCAGGCATCGGATGCGTTGGAGATCAGCTCACGCAGGAAGATCTCGCGGTTGGTGTAGATGGAGTTGATCATCAAGTCCATCAGTTTTTTGCTTTCAGCTTTGAATTGGTGCATAGCCATAGTGAAAGGACCTCACTTTTATATGAAATTAGCACTCTTTTAATTTAACTGCTAACGATAGTTTAGCACTCTTGCACGCAAACTGCAACCCTTTGCAACGGATTTAACAGAAATTTTAAAATCCTCTTTTCAAACGCCGCAATTTGCGGTATGCTTACTTTATATGCAGTGAAAGGGGATGGCGCAGTGAGTCGCTACGGCGATGCCGCCTATGAGGCATTTTTTAAAGGCTACAATTGCAGCCAGTGTGTGGCGCTGGCCTTTGCCAAAGAGATGAAGATGACCGAGGAACAGGCGCTGAAGATGGCGTCCGGTTTCGGCGGCGGGTTTGGCCGCCTGCGGGAAGTATGCGGGGGATTTTCCGGTATTACGCTGGTGCTGGGCGTGCTGTACGGCAGTGCCGACCCGGCTAAAAAGACCGCCCTGTACACCGATGTGCAGGCCCTTGCCGCTGAATACAAGGCCCGCAACGGCGGCAGCAGCATCATCTGCCGGGAGCTGCTTGGCTTACAGAAAGCCGAGGGCAGCCCGGTCGCCAGCCCCCGCACGCCCGAGTATTATAAAAAACGCCCCTGCCCAGAGTTAGTTCGCCTGGCAGCGGATATTATGGCGGAATATATCGAGAAGCATCCGCTGGAGTAAGCACCGGAAGGCTCCCCTTTGAGGGAAGCTCCCGCGCAGCGGGTGAGGGGGGCCGGGACGCCGCAAGGCGGCGGCCCCCGAAAGCCGAAATATATAAAATATAAAAAGAAAGAAGCATGCCATCATGCAATTATACACCCACTCTCTCCCCAGCGGGGCGAAACTTACCGGCTACCTGCGGGATGAAACCACCGAAATGCCTGCCTTTAATACCCGCCCGGCGATGCTGATTCTGCCCGGCGGGGGGTATGCGTATTGCAGCGCGCGGGAGGCTGACCCCGTCGCCATGCAGTTTTTGCAGGCGGGCTACCAGACCTTTGTGCTGGAATACACCTGCGCCCGCACGCCCGAACAGGCTCCGCTGCGCTGGCAGCCGCTGATCGACGCGGCCGGTGCCATTCTGCATCTGCGCCGCAACGCGGCCAAGCTGCGGCTCGACCCGTTCAAGATCGCGGTCTGCGGCTTCTCGGCAGGCGGGCATCTGGCGGCATCCACGGCCATTTTGTGGGACGCCGAGCCCGTGCAGAAAGCCCTGGGCATCACGGCGGAGGAAGCCCGCCCCGATGCCGTCGTACTGGGCTACCCTGTCATCACGGCAGGGGAAAAGGCCCACCGCGGCTCCATCGAAAACCTTGCCGGTGGCGATGCCGCCTTGCAGGCTGTGTTCAGCCTCGAAAACCAGGTGCGCGGCGACCTGCCGCCGTTTTTCATCTGGCATACCGTAGCTGACCAGGCCGTCCCGGTTGAAAACTCACTGATGCTGGCCAGCGCCCTGACCGAAAACCACGTGCCGTATGAGCTGCACCTTTTCACCCACGGCGGGCACGGCTCCAGCACCTGCACCAACGAGGTCAACACCCCCAACCGCCACAACGCCGCCTGGGTGCCGCTTTGTACCGACTGGCTGGCCGAAACCCTGAATTTTCATCTGTAACGGGAGAAAATGTATATGAAGATCGCGTTTTACCAGATGCGCCCCTTTGACGAGCAGGCGTATATCGAACAGTTCAGCAAAGAATTTGGCATCGACTATGTCATGATCCCCGGCGCGCCTTGCCCGGAGAACCTCGACAAAGCCGCCGGCTGCGACGCCGTCAGCCAGAACCCCTGCGAAATTTTGCCCGCGTACGTCGAAGCCTGGGCCAAAATGGGCGTCAAATACCTGCTTTGCCGCAGCATCGGGTACGACCACCTGCCGCTGGAAACGGCCAAAAAGCTGGGCATGCGGGTGGCCCACAGCCACTACCCGCCCGAGGGTGTGGCCAACTACGCCATTATGCTGATGCTGATGTGTACCCGCAAGATGAACCAGACCATGCTGCGCGCCGCCGCACAGGACTACACGCTGCCCGGCAAGATGGGGCGCGACCTCTCCAACTGCACGATGGGCATCGTCGGCACGGGCAAGATCGGCCGTACGGTCATTGCCCATTTGCAGGGCTTCGGCTGTAAGATCCTGGCCTACGACCTCTACCGGAGCGATGAGGTCGCCAAGATGGCCGAGTATGTTTCGCTGGATGAGCTCTACACCCGCAGCGATGTGATCAGCCTGCACACCAACGCCACCGCCGAGAACCACCACCTCATCAACGCTGACTCGCTGGCCAGGATGAAGGACGGCGTGCTGATCGTCAACACTGCACGCGGCGCGCTGATCGACGAGGACGCGTTGATCGCCGCACTGGAAAGCGGCAAGGTCGGCGGCGCCGGGCTGGATGTGGTCGAGGACGAAAACGACCTGGTCTACTTCAACCGCACCGGGGCTGCGCTGCCGCACCGCACCATGAACATCCTGCGCAGCATGCCCAACGTCATCGTCAGCCCGCACAACGCCTTTTACACCGACGTGAACGTGGCCAGCATGGTGCGCAGCGGCTTTGAAGAACTGGCCGACTTTGCCGCAGGCCGCCCCAACCCCTGCGAGGTGCAGCTGTGACGGTGGAACCCGGCCGCAGCGGCGAAACCTGGGACAGCCTGCCGCGTATTGGCGCGCAGGATAGCTTTGACTTTGCCTGTGCCGGGTGCGGCTGCTGCTGCCGCGGGCGGCGCGATCTGGTGCTGTCCGGGTATGATTTGTACCGCATTGCCCGGCGGCTGGGGCTTTCGCCCCGCATTGTGGCGTCGGCGTTTTGCAAAAGTTACGTGGCACCGCAGACTTTGCTGCCCGCCGTGCGGCTGACGCCCGACCCCAAGACCGGCAATTGCCGCTTTTTTGAGGGCAGCGCCTGCGCTATCCACGCCGCGCGGCCATTGGCCTGCGCATTGTACCCACTGGGGCAGAGCATCGACCCTGTGACGGCGCAGATAGAATATTACGTACAGACGCCGCTTTGCGGTGCGCGGGCAGGGGAGGGCCGCACCCTGAACGATTACCTGACCGACGCCGCGATTTTAGACCGCGCGGGCATCGACGCGCGGTGGGCCGTGGTGTGTACCCGGCTTTCGGCGCAGCTGCAAGCCGCCGCCGACCACCCGCATTTTGCCGCCGCCGTAAAACGCATTGAGCGCGCGCTGTACTACGACTACGAACTCGGCGACGATTTCTACCCGCAGTTCCAGCAAAACATCGAAATCTTGCAGCCGGTTTTGGATAGGCTATTGGCATAAAAAATACCACCCCGGACCTTATTGTCCAGGGTGGCGTTTTATTTATGGGGATGTAGGGGCGAACAGCGTTCGCCCGTGCAAATTCCAGGATGGGTATGCACATTACCGGATGGTTGCAGGGGTAAATCAACAGAAGAAAAATCCCCCCGGACGTCCGGTGCAGCAGCAGCTTAAAAGCTGGCAGAACATCATATACAGCCAGAACGACAGGCAGAACCGCCCGGGGTTGCCGCTGGGCTGGGCGTAGGGCTGCTGGTAGCCGGTGTAGGTCTGGCCCGGGGTTTGCAGCTGGTCCAGCAGGTTCTGGTAGGCGTAGTTGTTGGGCTCCATGTTCACGGCGGTGCGGGCTTCGTCCCGGGCGCGGATGTTGTTGCCCAGGCCCTGGTTGGCCAGCGCGGCGTAGTAGTGCCACTGGGCGGTACGCTCGTTCTGGGCCATGCCGTTTAAGGTGTTGAGGGCTTCCTCATAAAACCCGCTGCGGATGTAGTTGGCTGCGGCGCGCAGCTCAGGGCTTTCCTGGCCGGTGGTATAGGTCTGGCGCGCCCCGCCGGATGTGCTGTAGTACCCGAACCCGAACGGCCCGAAGCCGAACCCGCCAGCCCCGCCGCCAAACGGGTTGCCGTACTGCTGGCTGTACCCGCTTTGCTGGCCGTATCCTTGCTGGCTGTAGCTGCTTTGGGCGCTGCCGTAGTTTTGGCCGTCCTGCTTCATCCGCATGATCTCGCTGTAAGCAGCCTGCACCTCTTTGAAGTGTTCCTCGGCCGTGGGGTCGTTGGGGTGCAGGTCGGGGTGGTACTGCTTGCATTTCTGACGGTAGGCTTTTTTGATCGTCTCATCGTCGGCACCGGGGGTGATGCCCAGAACACTGTATGGATCGGTCATTTCTGTTTCCCCTCTCTGTGCTTACGGATCGGCGCATACTTGCTCCACACGCCGGAATAAA
>ERZ1034984.1341-NODE-1341-length-23535-cov-43.977853_pt1 | contig 23535 bp, 17 predicted proteins | sample MGYA00520589_ERZ1034984 | MGnify/ENA primary metagenome ERZ1034984 (study PRJEB33766, sample SAMN09781790) | gut metagenome | biome: gut microbiome | host: Homo sapiens | place: Madagascar | study: EMG produced TPA metagenomics assembly of the PRJNA485056 data... | reverse complement strand
ATGCCGAATCGCTCGGCAAGGACGAGCTCGCCCGCGAGCACAAGAGCGGAATCTGTTTCAACAATCTCCTGTTCAACGAGGTGGGTTGGTTCGTCGACCGCAAGCACGGATCGAGCGGAGAGCCAGACTATGAAATCCTCGGCAACCCCGGCGAGCCGGACGGGGGCCCGCTGTTCACTTGCCGCATGATGGAAGAGCGGATATTCAGTCACGAGAACGGAAGGTTTCGCAACTGGTGGTATGCGGACCTGTACGACGATCTCGTCCTCTTCTACGCGCCCTTCGAGGACGGAGAGCAGGATATGGTCCCGGTGAAAGCTTGGAGGCGATACAACCAGGTATGGCGGAGCGGGGAATAGCCGCGCCCCTTGCCATCGGTTGCTGTGCGAAAGAGCCGACGTTGGCGAGCAGCGGCCAATTGCTGAAACCCCGATGAGTTTCATATGCCTCGAAACGGCCCTCGTTTCGCCTTCGGGGACAAAACCGCGTGTCCACTCATTTGGGATAAATCCTTACTCCCGTTCCCCCGAATACCGTCCCGTGCTTGCTGTCTTGAAGGAAGGGGAGTAAATGATGAAATCGCGGGTGAAAGGAAGTAAATCGACAAAGGAAAAGCCTCCGTTCCAATGCGGGAACGGAGGCTTGATAATCGGGTTTGTTCGCCAATGTCGCTGGCGGCTTGGCCATGACTCTCGTACGAAACGAAACTCAGTAGCACAGTGCGGCACTCAAAAGCTCAGGCCAAAGCCCTATCGACTTACTCCCACTCGACTGTCGCTATTATCAACACTGTCGATCAATATGCTTTAATTTACACATGCTCCACTTCTATTTCTGAAGTAGAACTAAGTTTGGTACTCAATCAGTACTCATAAGTCATGATTGTTGTTTTCTTCAGCGCTTAGTTCTTCGCCGTTTTCATCCATGGTTCTCATTATTTCATTTAAAGCCAAAGCGAGATGAAAGTCGATGACAGGTTGCGCATTCCAATTGTGATATTGAAATCCTAAAGTTGCTCCTGCAAGGACTCCATATCCGCACCCTTCAAAAAGGACATACAAGCTACATCTTTGAACACCTTCTTCTAGGTCGATGAACTGCGCCTGCGTTATGTCCTCGGTAACAAATAGCTTTGATTCTGCTTTTGCCGTCGATATATCTTGGCAAGTACTTGTTCCGAGAAAATTGAAGAAAGGTGGCAGATTGATAGAGTCGACAGGCTCTAAGACAGATAGCTTGTCTAGGATATCTAACGCTTCGGCACAAAAATGACGAACTTCAATCAGCTCCTCTTCGGCGTATTCTACGAACACTGGATTGTCCTCCGCCATTATCAGGGAGCCAGGCGAAGCGTCTTGATCATGCAATAGCTGTCTAATGTCATCAATTAGCCTATTTTTCGTTGAAGAGGTTACAGTGGACGTTGCCGCAATACGTTCTTTTACATCTGGAAGAAGATCCAACATTGCAAGTATAACTATTGCATTATAGGAAAGCAGATAATCTTTCTCGCAATCCGCAAGTTCCGCGATGTTGTCTACGGCTCTCCTGAATACTAGATTTGGATTTTTCACGGCTGCAACAGTAAAACCGAATTGATTCTTAGAAAAGAGCTTATTCCCGATTTCAATACCGAGATGTATAACAGTGGATTCATTAATCTTAATTCCATCGGAATACTTATCGATATTCGAATTACCACAATCAATCTCTTTTAGCTGAGCTGCGAGTTGCTCTACTAACGTCGTTCCTTCACTTTCATCAAATGTCAGGACTTTGCAGTTACCAGAGTCAACCAAATATGAAAAGGCCTTCTTGCAAAAGAATGAATCTATCCAAGAAATCGATTGAATTGTCCATTCTCGAGATTCAAGAGAAACGACTTCTCCAACAGAGCGCGATTTTAACTCTACATAACTAGGACTAGACGTTGTATAGTGTTTTGCTCCTAAAGCTGCCATTCCTTCATTTTGCAAAACCTTGGAGTTTTCGTAGGACAGGACTTCAACTACTTCATCATTGCTTGTTGATTTTAGAACCACATACGTTTGGGGTTTGACGGTAGTGGGATCTTCTGACTCTTCTCCTCCGACATGCCGGTTCATATACCTGACAAGAGCATTTCCCCCAGAACCTCCATTTTGCAAAATGGCCCGTATTGAATAGACATCGGCTATCTCCGGGTTCGACCTTTTTGTCTCGAACTCAGAAAACAAAAAGTTAGTCTCTGGCGTATCGGCTTCTCTAATATATTCAGCTAGTTCTTTAGGTATATCCATATTCAAAACAAGATGCATTTGGAAAGCAATTAACGCTGCGTCCATATTTTCCTTCATTCTGAAAGATTTCATTGCGCAACGTAATGCATCTAGCTCATTGTCTTTCGTGAAGTGATATCGAGCTAAATAAACAAAGATCATGGGATCCTTAACCGAGCTATTTTCCAGTTGATCCAGAAGAGAGCTCTCTACCTCCTCGTCTATTTCGCTTTCAAGAACAACTTTCAGCAAAGGTTGATACAAGAATCCCGGAAGATTCTGAGCGAACCTGCTCAGAATCTCGAGCACTTCCTCATCACGTTTATTGTGCACCAAATACGGGATCCAAATATTTCCTAAATTTAGACAAGGTTCTCTGGGACTAGTTTTCATAAGCTCAATAGCTTGTTCAATATGACTTATTGCCTCCTCTCTCGAACTAGCATATTTTTCATATGCCTCTAAATGAAAACTTGGCTCTTCCTGATAATTAGATCCAAGCGATACATACTCTTCGTATGAAATATTAGGATTAAGAAAATTGGTAAAAAATGAAAAGCCTAAATAGTTTTCTTTTATGATGCCGATATTGTCTGAGAAATCTTTTAAAAGCTCATTTTTGCTTTGAGGGTCAATTGACAATCTTTTGTGACAACACTCGACATATAAAAGCAAATGATTATTCTCAATCGCCCATTTGCATATTTCGACGATTTGAGAGCAATCGGATGTATCTCTAAGTTTGGCAGTCATTACGTTGGGCATGATATAGGGTTTGACAATCTTATACTTCTCAGTCTTTTGATATGTCTCGAAGGCTTCTGGACCTTGTTCTTCAAGCGCCAACCCCAGTGGCAATGCATATTCCTCCAACAGAGAAGAGCTTCCCCAGCTTGGTGTGTCATTGCTGTATGAGCAAATTACCCCCTCCGCATCATCAAGTTTCTGAAACAGAAGATGCTTCCATAACCAAACAATTCTTTTGTGAGCTAAGGAAAGGGGGTTGATTCGGTCAGCAAGCAATTCGAAAAAATCCGATGCCTGCACCACGCTATGCGCAGAAAACGCAAGTTCAGCATTGAGGCAGAGCGCAAAAGGAGCAAATGGCGAATTTTCAGGAAGCCCCTCTTCGCTTAACGGGCCTAGATCAAAGAGTCCTTTTTTAACTTGCTCAACAGCAAATTGAATATTGTCGGTTTCTCCTTCTGCCCTTTGAAGGATATCGATGCACTGGTCATAGAGCTTGGCAGCAAAATAGACGGATGCCAAGCTTGCAGCCAAATCATTCGAAATCGTTGGAATAGTCATTCGTTTTGGAGGGAGTTCTTTGCACCCCCTGGAGTAAGCTAAAACATATTCTCTTGTGTAACCTTCTGGTTTATCTTCAAAATCGCTTTCGAATTCTTCAAGGCTTATTGCTCCCTTTTCGAGATCTCCGACTCTTCGAGAGAGCAAAGTCCAATCATTTGACACCAAGCTAGAAATGGAATCTTTTAATTCTGCTGCGCTACGTCTAGTCTCAATTTGCATCGAAATAACTCCATCAGAAGAACTTTCGGATGCAATGCTTGCAATACCCTCAATGAGGTTTTCTAGGAATGAAAACGTAAGCCCATCCTCTATACGAACATTCATGTTTCCATACATAAACAAAGAGGCGATCTTGCTAGTTTCAAGCCTAGTTCCGCAACAATTGAATATTAGCTCGTCAACATGGTGCTTATCGTGCAACTTCTGAACGACCTCTGGAAGAAGAGGAAGCATTGAGGCTCTTGCTGTCTGCTGCCTTAATAATTTCCGGATCTTTCTAGCTTTCTGTTTTCCAGCGAGGATATTAAGAGCGTTGTCCCCAAGCGTCTCGATAATCCAGCCAACTAAAGGAATGTTCTCAAGAATCATTTTTGCCTCCTTCCGCATCTAGAGCGAAATCATCAGTCATCATAGGGCGAAGTGTTATTTCCCCGTATACGGACTCTTGCCGTCTTCCGTCTTCACCCACGTGCCGCTGTCCCAGGTACGCTTCCAGCCTTCGTATTCCTCTTTAGTGTCAGGGCGCATATTGGGATCCATGCAGAGCTCCTTTTAATTCGATTGGAATGCGCCACGCTTAACACAACGCATATTTCACATCTGTTAATTATATTCAGTTGGGAACATTTTTCCCTGATTGGGTAATGTATTTGCTCCGAAATCGATTCGGAGCTTCTGCCACTCTGCGGATACGGATCGGAATGAATAGTTTCGCCTACGTCTTATCCCGCTATTTGCATACGCAGCACTTCCCAGTGCCACTATGGCGGCTATAAGCAATGTGTAGCAAAAACCGGCACTTGTGCCGTCTGCCGTGTTGGGGGAAGGCGAATCTTCTTCCTGTTCAGTTCCAGTTTTGTCGTTAGGGTTGACCTGCGACTTATCGTCCCCGTTTGCTCCGCCCTGATCGCTATTGTCTGGCGCGGACGGAGTGTTACTCTTCTCAACGAATTTCCAGGAACCGGTGAAGGTTACATTGCCCTCTGAATCTGCCGTAGTCATATCGGCGATGGCTGAATCCCTGTCGTAGCCCACAAAAATCCAGGTGCCGTTGGCAACTTCTACGGTCGTTTGGGAGGGCGCAGTAGCGTTCAGTGCATCGTTGTACACATAGTTGTTTGTGTCTTTTGGGAGTACCGCTAAAACTTCGCTTGGCAGCTGTTTGCCCGAAGAAGCGCAGCTGAACGCATGCTTGACGTTGAACTTCTTGAAGACCTTTTTGAATTGAGCCTTGTATACAACGTCACCCGTGACATCCCCGATCGTGGTGTGCCATGAGTCGAAATAATAGTTGTAGGTGTCGTCTGGCGGTTTGGCGGGGGCGGGAATGGCAATTTGGTCGGCTTTGGTTCCAACGGCGTAGTGGTTTTCGCTGTAAATCAAGCTACCGTCTTCATTCGTGAAGGTTACTTTTGCAAGAGTGGGGTTGTTTGCTGCAATTAGGCAGACCTTGTTTCCAGGTTCGATGCTTCCATGGTTGGTGTACTCGTTACGCTGCTCTTTTGCCTGCGTTGCGTAGCGGGTATTTTCGTTATCAAGATACCAGCCGTCAATCTTTATATTGGTTGTGTCATCGGGTTTGCCCAGGTAAAGCTCATTCATGCCTTTTGCGGCCGACAATTTTGCAATGGAGCCGTCCAGGTAGACGTCGGAAGCCGCCTTGTCTGCGGTGTTGTTGCACAGTTTGGTGTTGGTGATGGTGGTGCCTGCACCTTCGCCGGAATTCGATTCTGCGGCAAAGCCTCCGCCGTAATTTGCTGCCTTGTTGCCCGTAATGGTGCATCCGTCAATGGTCAAGCTGGTGAAGTTGCCATACGATGCAACGCCGCCGCCTAATGCGGCGCTGTTCCCTGTTATCGTGCAATTACGAATTTCAGCTGCGGCAGGTGATTTCATCATCACTGCAAGCACGCCGGCGCCATAGCCCTCGTTCTGGTTCGCTGTGTTGTTGGTTATGGTGGTGTTCTTAAGGAATAAGCCCGGTTTTTCGGCAGCGCCTGCGTTCGGGGTGTCGGCGCGCAGGTAGTATGGGTTGTAGAAATATGCGGAAGAAAGAACGCCTGCGCCATCGTTTGCTTCGTTTCCGCTAATGGTACCGCCAAGGATTTGTGCGGAGCTTTTAAGGTTGCCCCATCCGCCACTGTCGATTTCATCGGCTGACGCAACAACGGCAACACCGCCGCCCATTTCGCTGGCCTTGTTGTTCGAAATGGTTCCGCCCTTCATGACGAACGAAGATCCGCCGGAAACGAACACGCCGCCGCCGGCAGACGCGATCCAAGGGTAGTTCATGCCGGCATCCGCCCATTTGAAGGAAGAAGTGGCGAAGCAGTCCTTTATTTCGCCGCTGTCCATGGTGAACGAGCCGCCGTAAGCAACCCCTACACCTCCGCCATAGCACATGGATCCGCCATTGATTCCGCAATTCTCAATGGTGCCGCCGTACATATGGAAGGTGCCACCCTGCACGGTTACGCCGCTGCCAAAATAGTTATCGCCTTTACGGTCGGCAATGGTAACGCCGGGGTGCATATTGCACGTGCCTTGGATATACAACAGGCCAGGTACATCGTTGCTCTGTTCGTTTCCGCCGCTAAATAAGTTAAATCCGAGCAAATATGTCGTAGCAAACCATCGCTATTTCGTATGGTTCTCTTTCCGCTCCTTGTTTAATTAGCAACACAAGTCTTTTGGGCTGCAAGTGTGGCATAAGGAGATTTAGAGGCTGATATAAAGTGGCAGCTATCGCACGTTTGCGTTCAAAGTGCGATGTTGTAGCAAGCATAGAAGCGCCCCCGAGCCTCAATACGTTGGAATACCAAAGCTTAACCCGTTAATTGGAAATACCGACCATGCGTCCTGCTTGTTGGCTGGGAAATCAGAGTCTCGTGGGAAAATAACCGTGCATATTCATTTGCGAGCATGCCCATCCTGAAAGGACCTCCATCATGCGTTTTGCGAAGAAGATTCTTTTTATTATTGCGGGCAGCGTATGCCTTGCCCTTGGTTTTATTGGGATGTTTGTGCCGGTACTACCTACGACGCCGCTTGTGCTGCTTGCGGCATTTCTGTTTTCGCGCAGCTCGGATCGCCTTAGCTCTTGGATTGCTCAAACTCCAATTTACCGAGCATATGTTGAGCCTTTTAAACAAAGCGGCGGCATTTCGCTACCCAGGAAGGCAAGGATCTTGGTTATCTCCTATTCGGTGATGGGCCTTAGTGCCTTTCTGGTTCAAAAACCGCTCGTCTGGGTCGTTCTGGCCGCTGTTGCGGTTTTCCTGGCGGTTTTAATGCTGGTTGTTATTCCAACTATCCCTAAGGAAAGGGAGCTTGACCATGGCGATGGTCTCGAGATTGATGCTGGCGCAAGGGCATGTGAGCGGGAATAGCCGCATTGCAGCTGGTGCTGCTGTTGGTTCTGTTGCGAGCATCACTATCTGGTTAGGACTCTGCTACCGATCTAGCTCTTTTGCGTTTTAGGGTGTTTGTGGGGGGTTGCACTGGTTTTGTCGTTTGGCGCAATTCGGATTCAAATTGCGCCATTCAGTGGGAGAAGCGCCTGTTGATTGTTTGAAGGCCTGCGAAAAAGTCGAGCAGCGCGCCCATCCTAGGCGTGTTGCCACTTGTGCAACGGGGCAGCCGCAAGCAATCATGGTCTTGGCGCGTTCCATACGGCGAGCTTTAGCGTAGTGGCCAATGCTTTGTCCTGTTTCATTCAAAAAGGCAGAGCATAGATGCGACCGGCTTACGAACAGCATGTTTGCAAGTTCACTAATGGTGGGCGCGCGACCCTCGTCGAGCATACGTTCAATGCCGGCTTGCGCTTCAAGCGCGAGCCTAGCTTGTTCGTTTGTTGCGCCACTACGGTATTTGGCGCCATTGCTATTGCATGATGCGGCAAGCATGGCAACCATTTGTTCGATTCGTGCCTCGATAAGCAATGCCGAACCTGGTTGGTATTGCGGTCCAGTACCAATGAGTGTCGACATGATGATGCGCGATTCGGTTTCATTCCATCCGTCATCGAACCGTTCAAATAGGCATGAAAAAGCGCCAGGCCAGCGTTGATCGAGTTCTTCGAAGTACTGAGGCAAAAAGCAAATGCATCGTGACGAGTACAGACCTCCCGAATGAAGGGTGCCCGAGAACTTGCCCGCTGGTTGCACGAAGGAATACAACGATCCATCAAGCAGCGCTTTTGGGCGATCGATCATTCGTGGCATGGTTGCTTTGGAATCTTCCGACACCATGCACACGCAGGCATAGGTGCTTTCAGGGGATTCGACAAGCGCCATTTCGCGCTCTATATACACCTCGTGACTGAACGCAATGCAGAAATCTCCTACGGGCATGCCCCAAACCGACCCGCTTCCCCATGTGCTGCGGCCCGTGCCTGACCAACCTCCGCCATCGCGGTGAATTTCGATTCCGAACTGTTTGAGCTGCGGTTCATAGAGCGATCGAATCGCGCGAGGAATATCACTATATGTGGATGCCTTGGTCATTCGATTTCGTCTCAATTTTTTTCGTTTTCGTACAAGCGCAGGATCTGAAAGTCTGCCTAGGTTAACCTTCATGATAAGTTAGCTCACGTTAACTAACAAGAGGCGTTTCGTATGTCAAAGAGGCTATCTGGGCATTGCGAAAGCCGGAAATAGAAGGGAGCGATTATGGCTGAAGAGACGGCAAAAAACGATGCTGATTACGTTGGCAGTGGCAACGCGCATGCTGATCCAAATGTCGAGGACGTAAGTAATCGCCGCAAGCGTAGCGACATTGCTCGATTGCTTGATTTTGCAGGCAGTAGAAAGTGGCTTACCTATTGTGGCTTGGCGCTGAGCGCCGTTTCGCAAGTTCTGGGATTTATTCCATATGTGTGCATATGGCTTGTGGCACGCGACCTTATTGAGGTTGCGCCAAATTGGCAGGCAGCAGAAGGAATCGCTGTTTATGGATGGTGGGCGGTTGGCGGAGCTGTAGCTTCGATTTTGGTGTACTTCCTCGCACTTATGTGTACTCACTTGGCTGCGTTTCGCACGGCGTCAAACATGCGAAAGCAAACTTCCGAGCGCTTAATGCGCTTGCCGTTGGGTTACTTCGACAACCATGCTACTGGCGAGTTGCGTCGCGTAATAGATGGTTGTGCTGCAAGCACCGAATCGTTACTTGCTCACGTTTTGCCCGATTCGGCAGGCTCAATTGCCATGGTGATTGGCATGGTCGTGCTGTTGTTCGTGTTCGATTGGCGCTTAGGGTTGTCGTGCCTGGCTGCTGTATTGATTTCCGTTTGCTGCTTAATGACCATGATGAGCGGCAAGGGCATGAAATTCATGAAGAGCTATATGGGTGCTCTTGTGCGTATGAATGAAACGGGCACCGAATATGTTCGAGGTATTCCTGTTGTTAAGGTGTTTCAGCAGACGGTGTATTCCTTTAAGGCGTTTCATGATGCCATCACCGATTATGCGCGAATGGCTCAGGACTATGCGGGTACGTTTTGCCGTAAGCCGCAGGTGCTTCAGCTATCGGTGCTTAACGGTTTGGTGATTTTCTTGCTGCCTGTGGCACTCGTCTTGGCTCCGCTGGAACCTGATTTTCCAACCTTTGTGGTGAGTTTCGCGTTTTATGCCATTTTCTCTGCCGTGATTCCTACGGCTATGGCGAAGCTGATGTTCCTGAGCGAGGCGTCTCAGATGGCTGGCGATTCGCTTGGTCGTGTTTGTGAAATCATGGATGCAGAACCTTTGCCTGTTGCTACGCACCCTCGTGCTGTTGGAAAGTATGACGTTCGTTTTGAACGGGTATCGTTTGCCTACGACGGTGCTGAGGGCAATGCGATCACTGATGTGAGCCTCGAAGTGCCCGAGGGCACAACTCTGGCGCTTGTTGGGCCTTCGGGCGGAGGCAAGTCGACATGTGCCAGTTTGATTCCGCGGTTTTGGGATGTTTCAGCAGGTCGAGTGCTTGTAGGCGGTGTTGATGTGCGCGAGATCGACCCGCATGAGCTAATGGAAAAAATTGCTTTTGTGTTCCAAGCAAACCAATTGTTCAGTAAAACACTCGAGGAAAACGTACGTGCGGCTAAGCCCGACGCTACGCGCGAGCAGGTAATTGCCGCGCTTCACGCAGCGCAATGCGACGATATTGTGGCAAAACTGCCACAAGGTATCGAAACGCGTCTCGGAGCCGGTGGGGCATATTTGTCGGGTGGTGAAGTGCAGCGCGTGGCTCTGGCGCGCGCGATTCTGAAAGATGCGCCAATTGTAGTGCTTGATGAAGCCACTGCATTTGCAGATCCGGAAAACGAGGCGCTTATCCAGCGAGGTTTCGCTAAGCTTGCTGAAAACCGCACGGTTATTATGATTGCCCATCGGCTTTCAACGGTGGTGGGGGCGGATCAGATTGTGGTGCTTAACCAGGGGGGCGTTGTTGAAAGAGGCACACACGGGCAGCTCCTAAACGAAGGCGGCCTGTATGCCTCCATGTGGGCTGACTACGAGCAAGCGGTAAGTTGGAAGATCGCGGGTGCGCAGACGGAAGCTGCTGCCGTGAAGGGAGGTGAGGCATAATGTTTGCCTCGTTTAAGAAGAAGTACTTCCTTTCCGATAAGGGCGTTTCAGGCGTTAAACGCGGTATTTTTTGGACCTGCGTAACCAATCTGGTTACTATGAGCGGAATGGCGTTTCTGTTCTTCGTGATGGACGGTTTTGTAAAGCATCTTACTGAAAATGCCGACCTGCCAAATGTGGTGCCACTTTGCGTGGGATTGGCAGTGTTCTTTGTGGCTCTGCTGTTTTCAAACTGGCAGCAGTACTACTACAGTTACTGCATTTTTTACGAGGAATGCGGCAACCAGCGCATCGAAATAGCCGAACGACTTCGTAAGCTCCCGCTTTCGTTTTTCGGGCGACGTGATCTTGCCGATTTAACGGAAACCATAATGGGCGATGTGCAAGCCATGGAGCACGCCTATAGCCATGTACTCGGCGAATTGTGGGGCGCTGCGATTTCGTCGACTATTGTGTTCTTGGTGTCGTTGTTCTTCTGCTGGCAGCTTTCGATAGCCGCTTTTTGGAGCGTTCCTGTGGCGTTTGCCGTTCTGTTTGCAACCCGCAAGCCAATGAAACCTGTGTTTGAGCGCAATCGAGCTGTAAAAGTGAAGGTGACGCAGGGCGTCCAGGAAACGCTTGATTGCATTCGTGAAATACGCGCAACTAACCAAGAAGCGCATTATCTGTCGGAGCTCAATGCAACGATCGATGCTACCGAGCTTGAATGCGCGAAGGGCGAGTTGCTCAACGGCATTCTGGTGAATGCGGCTTTTGCGGTTCTCCGATTGGGTATTGCTACCACGTTGATTGTGGGTGCGAGCCTTATCGTTGCGGGCAGTATTGACTTCATGGTAATGTTCGCGTTCTTGCTTGTAATTTCGCGTATTTACGCTCCTTTCGATCAGGCGCTTACCTTGATAAGCGAGCTGTTTGCATCAGAGGCTTCGGCTGCTCGCATGCGCTCTATTATGGAAGAGCCCGTTGCGTCAGGGGCCACCGAATTTGCTCCAGCTGGCTATGACATTGAGTTCGATCATGTTGCGTTCTCTTACGGTGCTGGCGAAGATGGTCGAGCGGGAGACCGTGTGCTTAACGATGTAAGCTTTACCGCTCGCGAAGGCGAGGTTACAGCACTTGTTGGAGCGTCCGGTTCAGGCAAGTCGACATGCGCGCGTTTGGCGGCGCGCTTCTGGGATGCCACGGGCGGTACGGTACGTGTAGGTGGCGTTGATGTTTCGACGGTTGACCCCGAGACGCTGCTTCGCGATTATGCCATCGTGTTCCAAGACGTGCTCCTGTTCGACGATACAGTAATGGGCAATATTCGCTTGGGTCGAAGAGACGCAAGCGACGCTGAGGCACTTGCCGCTGCGAAAGCGGCAAACTGTGACGAGTTCGTCAGCAGGATGCCTCAGGGTTATGAAACGAAAATCGGCGAAAATGGCTCAAAACTGTCTGGTGGCGAACGTCAGAGGATCTCGATTGCTCGCGCGCTTTTGAAAGATGCGCCTATCGTGCTGCTTGATGAAGCGACGGCATCCCTTGACGTTGAAAACGAAACGCAAGTGCAATCTGCGCTGTCGAGATTACTTAAGGGGAAGACCGTTGTTGTAATTGCCCACCGTATGCGTACGGTTGAAAATGCCGACAAGGTTGTTGTGCTTAAGGATGGGCGCGTTGCAGAACAGGGTAGCCCCAATGACTTGAAGGCGGCTGGCGGCCTGTTTTCTCATATGGTTGCTTTGCAGCGTGAAAGTGAAGGATGGCGATTGTGAGGTTTTTTGCGATAGGTTTGCCTTGTTCTGCCATTCGACGATTACAGGCAAAGCAAGTTTGGCTGCGTTGAAATAGGTGGTTTATTCGGTTCCCGTAGTCAGTCAAAACCCATAAGAAGGCCCCGTGCGTTATTAAGTGCACGGGCCTTCTTGCCGATTGGCTTTTATCCTAGCGCAACATCGAGAACCATCATCAGGCTGAAGCCGACCGCAAAGAATACTGTGCCAAGGTTGGAATGCTTGCCTTGAGATATTTCAGGCATTAGTTCTTCGACCACCACGTATAACATGGCACCTGCCGCAAAACTCAGTAAATAGGGTAGAGCTGCAATTATCAGCTGTGACGCGATGATCGTCAGCACTGCACCGATGGGCTCAACGATGCCAGAAAGCACGCCGCCTGCAAACGCTTTTCTCCTGCTCATTCCTTCTGCCCGAAGCGGCATCGAGATGATTGCGCCTTCTGGGAAGTTCTGAATGGCAATGCCGATCGACAACGCCAATGCGCTTGCCGCCGTGATCTGCGCATTTCCTGAAAGGAAGCCTGCGTACATAACGCCAACCGCCATGCCCTCCGGGATATTATGCAGCGTCACTGCCAATACCATCATTGTGGTACGGCTAAGTTTGCTTTTTGGACCCTCTGACTGTTCGCTGCCCACATGTAGATGGGGGATCAGGTGGTCTAGCGCAAGCAAGAACAGCACACCGAGCCATAATCCCGCAAAAGCAGGGAAGAACGACAACGCCCCCATCGAAGTCGATTGCTCTATAGCAGGAATCAGAAGGCTCCAAACCGATGCGGCGACCATTACTCCTGCGGCAAATCCCGCAAGGCAACGCTGTACCAGGTTTCCCAGATTGTTTTTCATGAAGAGCACGCAAGCGGCGCCCATCGTTGTGCCTAAAAAAGGAATCAGAATTCCGAGAACGGTTTCTATTTGCTTCACCCTCTTTCAGTTTCTAGCTGCTGGGTTTCTTCGGTGGAAATCTTTCGTTTCGCAACGGAAACCTCGTGGTGGCAAGGTTTGTTCAGGGCTTTTGTGGATAAGCGCAGAGGCTAAGTTAAATATAGCTAACTTTAGCACAGATGAATAGCGCATGCCGAAAGTGGACGATTGGGAAGATTGGGCATTTGCCAAGGTTTTGGTTGCCATTTTTATTTGTGAACGAAAAAGGCGCTCGCCAAATGGCGAGCGCCTTAACTTTGCAGGTAAGTGACCTGGTAAAGTTACTTCTTGATGGACTTGAATGCTTCGGTCTGGGCCTTGATGCCACGTTCGGCCGCCAAGCGCTCGATGGAAGTTGCGCCAAAGAAGCCGTCAATGCCAGGAACGTTTTCAATAATGTAAGCCGCATCCTTGGGCTCGGAGATGGGGCCACCATGGCAGATAACGAGTGCATCGGGGTTGATGTCCTTTACAACCTTTACGATGCCTTCGATGATCTTTGCGCAATCCTCGAGAGTGCGTGCAGTTTCTGCGCCGATGGTGCCACCGGTGGTAAGGCCCATGTGGGCAACAATGATGTCTGCGCCAGCCTTGGTCATTGCAGCTGCCTGCTCTTCGTCGAATACGTATGGGCAGGTAAGCATGTCGAGCTTGTGAGCCTCGGCAATCATATCTACCTCAAGGCCGTAGCCCATGCCGGTTTCTTCGAGGTTCTTACGGAACGTACCGTCGATAAGGCCTACGGTGGGGAAGTTCTGAACGCCGTTGAAGCCCTGCTCCTTAAGCTCGGCAAGGTACTTCTTCATTACGCGGAAGGGGTCGGTGCCACATACGCCAGCGAGCACGGGGGTGTCCTTCACAACAGGCAGAACCTCGGCGCCCATTTCAACAACGATCTGGTTTGCATCGCCGTAGGAAAGCAGGCCAGCAAGAGAGCCGCGGCCAGCCATGCGGAATCGACCAGAGTTATAGATAACGAAGATGTCGGCACCGCCGGCCTCAGCGGATTTAGCCGTGATGCCCGTACCGGCACCTACACCGAGCAGGATGTTGCCTTCGTCGAGGGACTTGCGGAACCGGTCGAGGATTTCTGCGCGGGACAATTCAAGCATGGTTTTCTCCTTTTCCTTGAGGAACTGTCACTTTAATGAGCATTTTTCCAATAAGAAATACTGCCCTTATGGAAAGAGGCTCAATGAAGCTAGGGTAGTGGTGCTGCTCGGGCACCTTCTGCAAGAAAAAGACGAGAACTGTGCGTTCTCGTCTTTTTTATATACGTTATTGATTCATGAGGTCGATCAGCTTTTGTGCTGCAGCAATGGCGAATTCGTCGTCGTTCACATGGGCATCCATTTCGATGAGCTCGGCCTTTGTCGGGTCGATTTCATCGCGAAGCACCTGGAACAGTGCCGCATCTTCTTCGGGACCGTAGAATGGTTGGCCTTCGGCGTCGATCATCGAAACGCCCTTCAGAGGCAGCATTACAGCGCACGGGCCAATGGACATGTTGACTTTGTCTGCGATAGCACGCCCAATTTGCTGGTTTTCTTCAACCGTGGTGCGCATAAGCGTAACGGTTGGGTTGTGCTTGTACAGGTTGCGAGACTGGTAATGCTCGGGGACGGTATCCCACGGGCCGAAATTCACCATGTCGTCAGCGCCTACGGACACCACAGCGGGAACACCGTTAAGGGCGGCAGCACTGCAGCGATCAGGGCCAGCGTTAAGAACGCCGCCAGCAATTTCATCGCACCATTCGGTGGTAGTCAGATCGAGTACGCCTTTGATGAAGCCGCCGTTGATCAGTGATTCCATGCATTTTCCGCCCGTGCCCGTGGCATGGAATACGAGAACTTCGTAGCCGTTCGACTCCAGGTAAGCCTGCGCTTTCTGGACGGCGGGTGTGGTTACGCCGAACATGGTTGCAGCAACAAGCGGCTTGGAATCCTCGTGCTTGGGAGCGACGTGTTCGAGCATGCCTGTCATAGCGGCAACTGCGTTGTTGAAGATCGCTGCAGAGAAGGAATTGATGCCTGCAACGTCAACGATGGAAGGGAACATGGCAATGTCGGATGCGCCGACGTACGGCGACGTATCGCCTGATGCCATGGTAGATACCATAACCTTGGGGACGCCTACCGGCAGCTTGCGCATGCCTGCGGTTGCGATAGCGGTTCCGCCCGATCCGCCCATGGAAAAGACGCCGTCAAAGCGACCGTTGGCATACAGCGTAGGCAAAAGCTTTTCAACGCCGCGCGTCATGGTTTCTGTGGCGAAGGCTCGGTCCTTCTTTTCGGCGATGGTTGACATTTCGATATCAACTGCTGCTGCTACTTCCGTGTTGGTAACGTCAGGCATGGTTTGCGGATCAAATACGCCGCAGTGGATGGTGATGGTGTTGATGCCCAGCTCTTCGAAGCGGGTTTTAACGTAGGCGAATTCTTCTCCTTTGGTGTCAAATGTGCCAATAATAGCAACAGTTTTCATGTAAGCCTCCCCAAAAATAGATCCCAATAGCTTCGAGAGCTATTGGCTTTTTTACGATAGATTAAGAATTGTTAGAAATCAATGAACGTGTTCATCTAGACGGACGGATTAAGCTTTTTGGGCATTCGTTAGAAGCACCTCTTCTAACTTTTCTGTTGCTTGCTTATTTAAAAATAGTGTCGTTCCGCCAGGCAAACAGTGTTATCTGTTCCTATTGATACTGTTCTGAAATAGGCTTGAATACCAATTCGATATGAAACTTTAACTGCGGTTTGCTTTATGCCATTGGGTTGTGTGCTCGTCGGTGACTTCAAGCGTTGCGCAGTCCACCAAATAGAAATCGACGATTTCGGTAGAAGCGGATTCTGTTCCATCTGCTGCGAAGCGGTTCTTTTGCAGAACGTATTCCCGGTTCGATAATCTGCCGTGCTGTTCGTTCAGAATTATGTGTAACTCAGTAACTTGGCTGGTTGCTTCGTTTGTTTCCCTGGAGATTACGGCATAGGGGTAGCCCTTTGCCGTAATCTCGTATTCCATTTCAAATTCGCCGAGGCCAAGGTAGTTGGCAACCGCTGCCATTTCCTGTTTGTATGCTTGGTAGTCCTGGGCGGTAGGGTAGCCGTCTTCGTCGAGCTTTGGGGTTTCGCTCTGTGCGTCAGGGATCGTTTTGCCATTATGGGTGTCTAGCTGAAGCTCTTCAATTTTCCCATCGAAGCCGAGGTTGTAGTGGAAGTCGTTTTGCTCTTCACCGAATATGGTGGCTGATGCGTGGTCGCTGCCCCATGTAGCTTCCCAGTTTTCGGGACCAAGGTTCTTGCCGTCGTTGGCAATGTCGAAGCTGCACGTTGCGACGGTTTTCCCATTGCTTTCGAGAGTAAGACGGGCGTGGGTTGAGCCGAAGGGCCAATCCGGTTCTCCGATTTGCTGGAAGTGCAGTTCGTGGGTGCCATCGGGAGATTTCGATACATCGATATCGGTTGTTTTGTAATTGATGTTGTAAAGAAGTAGGCCGCTCGCCAGCGCAATAAGAACCCAGGTCCATGCTGCGATTCCCAGGAAGATTTGGATTCCCCTCTTTTTGATAAGGACGCAGCCTACAACGTTGGCTGTGGCAATGAACAGCATTGTGAGAATAAGCACCATATTGGGGTTCCTTGGATCATCATCCTTGTAGTTGGTGCTTAGAGGATAACGCCGAGCCGTTACTTCTTGAACTTATCCAAAAGGAACCCGAAAAGGCCTATGCCGTCTTCTATGGCGTTCTTTGTTCTTGTGTAGTCGCCCATCGTATCGTTTTCGATCATGCGCTCTCGGTTTTCCCTTAGGATGTGGCCTTCGGCTTCAACTCTGGCGGATGTTAGCACTGAATCCGCAAGGTATTCCGCGGTTTCTTTTCGGTTTTCGCGCATCATACTCTTGGCGGTTTTGAGCGATTCCCGCCGCTGTTCTTTTGTTTGCGGAGAGTTTTTCTGGGCGCACTGGCAGACGAGTGCCACAAACTTTTCCGAAAGCCCTTCAGACGCGAAGCGGTTTTCGAAGGTATTGAAGTCTGCGCACTGTTCGCCAAGCGCGATCACTTCGGCGCAGAATAAGTCCACTTCGGGCTGCAAGTCATCAGGCACGATGAGATATTCATCGAAGTAGTGCGTTTTCGCATTAACGCTTTTCTGTACGTCGCTGTTCATGTTCGTGCCCTTTCTCGCATGCGTTAGCTAGGGGAAGTGTTCCCTATACGACAGTGCCACAGTCGCATGCGCGAGAGAATGAACGTGTGTCCCATTATTGCCGCAGGCATGCGCCCTTGTTTCCCATTTTTGAGTGACGGGGGTGTCGCTAAACGTTCTGTCGGGTTGCGCTTCTACGTTAAGCATGCGAACGCTGAAAAAGCGCCCACCGGTAATCATCGATGGGCGCTCGTAGCCAGCATGTTCTTATTCTTAACGCTTCTTTGTCGCCAGAGTGGAGGCCAACAAAGCGCTTGCTGCTATCGGCAATGCTGCGATCGCGACGATTAGCATGTTCGCATCGCCCGTATGAGGGGTGGCTGCCGCTGTTTTGTTGTCTGCGGCGGACTTATTGCTCGCGTTGAGATCGCTGCCTTCTGTTGGCTTGGTGTCTTCACCGGGAGCGGTCTTTTCGGTGTAGACGTTTTCGAACGTCATGACATCAACGGGTGTATCCTGCGTCTTTTCGTAGAATTCGCCGTTGTCTGTTGCTATCAGTTCAACGGGGAATACCTCGAAGCTTGGCTGGGCTGTTCCCTGATTGTCGGTTGCGCCGTTGTTGCGGAAGATTTGGTATACGGCATCCGAATAGGTCCAGTTTGCAATGCCAGTGTTCTTTTCACGTACACAAAAGCCTTCGCATGTAATGTTGTCCACTTGCTTCTTCGGGCCTTGGATGGTGAGGCTGCCTTCGTAGCTTCCTTCGCCATTCGTAGCAACAGTGGCCGTTATGGTTACATCGTTGTAATCCTCAATCTGGCCAACGCCAACGTCGAAGATTTCTAGCTCAAATTCCTGTTTGCCAGGAGCGATGTCGCCACCTTTTTTGACCATCTTTGTGAATGGAAGGGAATAGGTCACGGTTTTTTCGCCAGTGATGAAATGGATGTTCTTATAAAGGTGAAGGTAGCCTTTTGCCTGTTCGGCTCCATCGTGTTCAATGAGATCGATCGTTGTGCCTTCGCTATCAACAGCCATGGCGTATGTCAGCTCGAAATCGTCGTTGATGGTGGGACAGTCGGCAAGTGCGGGAATGTTCATCTCGCTGGTGCTTTTGGCATCGACTTCTGCTTCATAGACTGTAAAGTCGCCGACGCAGCCTGAAGGGTATGCGCCGTTAAGCGTGACTTTCGCTTTTCCCTTGATGGTGATGTTGCCCTTTGCCCACAGAGGAGAGTCATCGGTAGAGGTGGCCTGGACGGTACCGCCATCGATGGTCATATTGCCTGTGGCAAAGAGTCCTGGGTATAAGCTCTTAGCGGAAACAGTTGAATTTGAAATGTTGATGTTGCCAGCGGAACCGTCGCGGGGGTCAATATACGCAGCGTTGCAATGCTGCTCGGTTGCCGAGATATTTACCGTGCAGCCGTTTTTGACAACTAGATTAGCGGCGTCGATGCCTGCATACAGTCCGTTGGAAGTGAGCTGTGCGTTGTCGAGAATAAGTGAGCCATCGCACCCAACACCGATTCCGGCAGGTGCTTGGACGGAGACGGCTGTGTTCTGCATGGTGGCGTCGCCGCCTACGCTTATGCCGTCCATCGTGTCTCCTGCGACCGAGATGGCAAGGCTCCCCGATCCACGGAAAATGACACTACCCGTGGCCTTGATGCCCATATTGTCGCTGAAGGAGATTTGGTTGGCTCCCTGGAGCGTAATGGTTAAATCGTTCGTTAATTCAGAATCGATTCCGCCATAGTCTACGGCGTTTGTAATGGAGGCATTGTTGAGCGTGAGGTTCTGCGTGGCAGGGTCGTACGTTGCCGTGCCTTCGCCGCATTGGATGGTGAGTTTTTCGCTGGTAAAGTGCTCTCCATTAACGGATAGATCGTAATTGGTTGCAGCGAATGACGCAGTGGGCGCTATCGCTAGAGCGAATACCAATGCGAAGATGCCGGATATCAGTTTCTGTGTTTTGCTCATAACATTTCCTTCTGTTTAGGGTTTGCGCAGGAACAAATTTGCTTTTCGTTAAATTGCCTGGAACTGCATATGACGACTTGTTGTGGTGGTTGCAGTATTCGCTCTTTTGTTGGTTTAGCGACCAGATAAATACTTGTCATTCTATTTGACTGTTTGATTATTCATACCACCCTATGTCTCATTTTGGAATCGTATTTGTGGACAAATGGCTCAATATTGTAGCTAATTGGAACTAGTTCACCATGCCAATCTTGCCTCAAAAATGATTTCGGCTTCACCTTTTTCCAACATGCCCACCGCGTCAATTCTGGTCGTGTCTTATATTCTTAGTACGAATGCGAAATGGCTATTCTGGATACGGGCGCGCAAAGCAATGCTCGCATTGGAGCAATACCGCCGGTTTCGGCAGAAGAAGCTCTCAAACACATAATGAATCGGCCGAATAATGTGCCGTCGAATTGAGGAACGCGAAATGAAGATCCTTGCCATCAACGGTAGCCCAAAAGGCAATCGAAGCAATACCTGGCGTTTAACCAGCGCTTTTCTTGAGGGCATTACTACCAAGGAAGAAAGCAGCGGTTCTCGGGCCCCTGAAATCGAAACCCTTAACATCGGTTCGCTAAACCTCAAACCCTGCTTGGGTTGTTTTTCGTGTTGGAGTAAAACGCCAGGGGAGTGTTGCATTCACGACGATATGCAGGGAGTTATCAATAAAATCCTGTGGGCCGACGTTGTTGTTTGGAGTTTCCCCCTGTATTACTTCGGATTGCCCGGTCAGCTGAAAACCCTCATCGATCGTCAGCTTCCTATGTCCCTTCCGTTCATGTGCACGGAAACGGAAAGCGGAGGGCATCCTTCCCGCTACGATATGAGCGGCAAGAGCACTGTGGTTATTTCCACGTGCGGCTTCTACACGGCCCATGGGAATTACGACTGCGTTACCAGCCTGTACGACCGACTGTGCGGAAAAGGCGGCTACACCGCGATTTTTTGCGGGCAAGGTGAGCTTTTCAGAGTGAAAGAGCTTTCGGAGCGCACTGACGAATATCTTTCTTGGGTAAAGAAAGCGGGGCAGGAATTTGCTTCTGGCGGCATTACCAGAGAAACCCGCATCAAGCTTGACCAGAGCCTATTCCCGCGTGATGTTTTTGAGGCGATGGCGGATGCCAGCTGGGGCGTTGGCGAATCAGGTGAAAAGGAAGAACCTAGCTTGGTGTTCACCCGCCAAATGGCAGCCCTTTATCGCAAGGAGTCATGGCAGGAGCACGATGTTGTGCTGGACATGAACTATACCGATATCGGCAAGGTCTATCGCATTACTCTCGGGCAGAACGGGAGTCGGGTTGAAGTAGAGCCTGAAGATGGCTTTGCTGTTGGTTTCACTACACGCATCAACACGCCCTTCGATGTTTGGCGCTCAATTGCAAGCGGCGAGATTGCTGGTGATGAAGCGCTCATGAAGCATCTGTATTCCGTGGATGGCGATTTCGACCTGATGATGCACTGGGATGATTTTTTTGGCGCGGCATCGAGCGCGGGTGCAAACAATTCGGATGTGCTTGAGGGTGTGAACAGTGGTGATGAGGGCAACGGCAAAAGCGCCAGCGAGTCAAAGACCAATATGCTGCTGCTCTTGATTCCCTGGATCGTGTTCTGGGTTGTTGCGTCTATTGATGGGTTCTGGGGCAGCTTGATCAGCGTGACGGTATGTGTGCTGCTCCCAGTTTTGATGCATCGGACAAAGGCTACGTTGTGTGACCAGATTTCTGGTTTAGGGGTAGGCGCGTGTTCTGTTGCGTTGCTGGCGGGAGCATCGCCGATTCTTGTTGTCCCGGTGTCATACCTGTTGTTCGGGCTGATGTGGACGGTTTCGTGCTTCTTGAAAGTGCCACTGACTGCGCATTATTCCAAGAACAGCTATAACGGGGAAGCGGCATTGCGCAACCCGATCTTCATGAGAACGAACCGCATCCTTACGGCGGCGTGGGGAGTGCTTTACCTGGTTACGCCTATTTGGACCTATTTCATCATGCAAACGGATGCAGCAAGTTACGTTGGTGCAATCAATTCCGTTCTTCCCGCGTTGATGGGGGCGTTCACCGCATGGTTTCAGAAGTGGTATCCACGGCACATTGCGCGTGGATAGACGCTCGCGTCAAGGAGCTTGGAAAAAGGCTTCGATCCATGGTGCATTGTTCGCGCGTAGGTGATCTGCTGCCGTAACTTGAAATCGGTGCGTTCCGAGGTCAAACCGCTTGACTCGATTGACGATTCCGTCTTCTGCGACTGCCTAGTCTTGCTTTGGTTGACCTTTGGGAATGAGTATTGGGTATTTTGGTGAATTGGCGTTCGGTACCGGTGTTGGCCTAACCAGCCTTACCCTTAACGAACCCGTTACTATTCAGGCAATGGGCTACGGTTGCTTTTCGTGTTGCGGTTTTCCCACCACCTGTTTAGACAAAATGCAGGGTCTTACCTCACTTCCCGATGGTGCTTTAAACCAGTGCTATGACCTTGTTGAAATGGGTTTGGAGAAAACACGACCATTCAGTCGATAGAGACGGCGCCTTTGATTGCGCTATTGCCTTACCGATACAGGGTTAGGCGCCAATACGTCGGTAACCGCCATTAATGAATACGCTTTTGTTGGGTGCGCTTATTTGGCTGATATTGGCCTAGGGACGAGTGAGCGAATCGTCTCTATCGGAAATTTTGCGTGCGAGGACTGCAAAAGCCTGCGCCTTACGAATCCTGAGACGAATACGACCGTTTCAAGCATAGGTAAAAGCTTTTTTAAAATACCGATATGAGCGGTGGCCTCGTTCTGTAAAAGGGTTGAAAATAACCCAGATTCCACAGGAAGCGTTCCGCAAAACACAGCACGACTTCATGTACCTCGGGCGCAACCATGCGGTTATGGTTGCGCCCGAGATATGTCTTGGCTATGACTTTGGCCCCACTATTATAGGGGTGCAGTTTCCATTATTTCCAATGGCATCGATCAGGGCAGCGAGTATGTTGCCTACCCAGGCAAAATCGTAATGGTTGTTTGCTCATACTATTCGTCAGAGCATGCGCTAGGGCATTGGAGGAGCGAAGATGGCGCCTTGGCTTTGTCCGACTCGAGTGAGGAAACTGGAACCAAAACTGCAGAGCAGCAGACCGTATTGCCTACGGACAAGAAGGTTCAGCTCCTGATTGCCGTGTTACTTGCCCTTGGTTGCGGTGCTGTGATTTTCGTTGTGGCTGCAATTCGCCGCCGTCGAAGGAAGGAATGAGCTTGAGGTGCGCAAAGATAGTATGGCTGAATTGAAAATGGGAGAGTTTGGTGTTCCAAAGTACGGTGAAGCTATCTATATTGCCGGTAGCGTACTGCACCCTTCAATTTTACTTGGACCGTGTTAACGGCAGGGCACCTTCAATGCATTGAAGGTGCCCTTTATTTTTTATGAAGCGAATTGGCAAGCGAATCTGGTCGCGCTTAGCGAAATTACTGTGTGCCGCTTTATGAGATTGGCGCTATGACTCGGTTTCTGCTGTCTGTGCATTTTGATATTGGTGCAGCTTATGCGCAGTACAAAAGCCTAAAAATTTTTATTTAGCAAAAAATTTCGGTAGCAATTACAACGATGGGGATTAAGATACAAAAGTAGTTTTGACAGCATAGAAAACAGGGAAGTAGTTGCGCAAGTAATGAAAATGAGCAATAAAAACAAACTTATTTCGGGCCTGGTGGGTGTTGCGATGTGCCCCATGATGTTGCCAACCGCAGCATTCGCGGCTGATGACGGCGCAGCATCGGGGGTTTCGTCATCCCCGACCGAGTTGATTCAGTCTTCTGACCAGTCGGAAGGCGCCGATACGGGCGCAAGTTCGGCTGATACGCTTGCCGCGCAGTCCGAATCGACGGGCGAAACGGCCAATGCGATGACCGCCAAAGCAGTTAATGAAGAAGCGGCCCCTGCAGCTGAAACTGGCGGGAAAAGCACTACGGCAGCGGTTGCGAAAGTTGAGGGCGCGAACTATTCCAGCCTTCAGGAGGCTATCGATGCAGCTCAGAATGGTGAGACCGTCACGCTGCTGACAGATGCAACCGAAGACGCAACCATCACTGCTGGCAAAAACATCACGCTTGACCTTTGCGGCAAGACGCTGACGAACACGAACACCGGCAAGGCGACGCTGACCATTGCGAAGGGCGCCACGGCTACCGTGAAGAACGGCAGCATTGTTGGTGGCACGAGCTTCTACACCATCCAGAACAATGGTACGGCAACGCTTAAAGATGTCACGGCTACGGCAGGCAACACGGGTTCATCCATGCTTGACAACTGGGG
>ERZ1034984.1340-NODE-1340-length-23544-cov-9.667121_pt1 | contig 23544 bp, 38 predicted proteins | sample MGYA00520589_ERZ1034984 | MGnify/ENA primary metagenome ERZ1034984 (study PRJEB33766, sample SAMN09781790) | gut metagenome | biome: gut microbiome | host: Homo sapiens | place: Madagascar | study: EMG produced TPA metagenomics assembly of the PRJNA485056 data... | reverse complement strand
TTGGAGTAACGAATATCAAATATAATTCGTTACCCCAACATTTATTTTAGAACCTCTTAAAATGAGAAAGTTCATAGGGTTTTTAAAATAGTTATCTGGCTTCCCAACGACCACTGGCACCACAAGGAAGAACCAAGCCGTTAGAAGAAACAGGAAGACCGATTTCCTGCGCATCTACAGTTCCGTTAAATTGTTTTAATTCTGTCCCCAACATATAGGCTAATACAGCAGGCTGTAAACCGGTAGTATAGGAGTTGATGAGGAAAAATAAAGGTTTGTCTGATAAAAGCTGTACACATAGTTTTACCAGAGGGTGAATCGCTTCTTCGATTTTCCAAATTTCTCCTTTCGGGCCTCTTCCGTAAGAAGGAGGGTCCATGATAATGGCATCGTAGTGATTGCCTCTGCGAATTTCACGTTCTACGAATTTTACACAGTCATCTACTAGCCAGCGAATAGGTGCATCCCCTAAGCCGGAAGCCACAGCATTTTCTTTTGCCCAGGTAACCATGCCCTTAGAAGCATCTACATGGGTAACGCTTGCGCCGGCTGCGGCAGCAGCTAAAGTAGCACCACCGGTATAGGCAAAGAGATTAAGAACCTTAATTGGTCGATTGGCATTTCTGATTTTATTTCCAAACCAATCCCAGTTTACCGCTTGCTCCGGAAAAAGTCCGGTATGCTTAAAACTGAAAGGTTTTAAATGAAAAGTTAAGGAATTATAATGTAAATCCCATTGTTCTGGCAAATCAAAAAATTCCCATTCACCACCGCCTTTTTTGCTGCGATGATAATGACCGTTAGGGCTGTGCCAGCCTTTCAACTTTTTAGGAGTATCCCAGATGACCTGTGGGTCGGGGCGCACTAATATATAATCCCCCCAGCGTTCCAGTTTTTCACCGCAGGAGCAGTCCATGACTTCGTATTCTTTCCAGTTATCTGCAATCCACATAAATAGTTCCTTTCTTTTACAAATGATATAAATATTACTTGTACCATTATATAGCCGGAAAAAAGTACAGTCAACAGTTATTGGGCAGTTTTGAAAGGTGAAAAATAATTCGCACAAATATCATTAAATTTAAGCCTATTTCTTTGCGATAAGGTAAAATAGAAGAAAAACTTTATCGCAGAGGAAGAAAAATGAGCAGAGAACAAGACCGATTTATGAGAAAGCTGGAAAATAATCCTGTTGTTGAGTGCAATAAGATTCAAAATAAATATTACCCAGAATTATTTAAAAAATTTAGTGAAGTAAAAGACCCGAGAAACCTAAGCTATATCGAATATTCTGTAAAAACTATGCTGGGAACTTTATATTATAAATGCATAGGTGGAATTTCAAGCATGCAGGAAATGACACGGCAGTTTAATGATGAAAAAATAGCTGAAAATTTATACTCTTTCATGGAAGAATCAAGGAAAGAGTATCTTCCTCATGGAGTTACGGAAAATGAATTTTTAGAGAGACTGGATCCACTGGAACTGGAAAAAATACAGAAAGATATTGCCTATTCCATGATTCGCAGAAAAACATTTAATGATGCCAGAGTGATGGGAAAGTGGCAGATTATCATTGATGCCACGGAACTGGATGAAGGATATCGGAAAAAGAATGATTATTATCTGAGCCGCTGCTATAACCGGGGGGAAACAGACGAATTTATGAAGTATCACAGAAGCGTGCTTGAGGCAAAATTATACCTTGGAAATAATCTTGTGTGCAGCATAGCATCAGAGCCGATTGAAAATTCGGAGAAGTATATTAATCAGAGTGAGGAAAAAGTAAAGCAGGATTGTGAAAGCAAAGCATTTATCAGACTTGCAGGAAAAATCAAGAAACGTTTTCCGAGACTGCCGATTGTTATAACAGCCGATGGATTGTATGTGAGCCAGAAAGTTATACAAACCTGCAGGGATAATGGCTGGGATTATATCATCCGTTACAAAGAAGGATGTGCAACGACTATAGCGCAGGAATATCAGGCACTGCCTGAAAAAGAAAAGATAGGCACAGAAATAGAGTACCAGAATGGAATAGTGTTTCAGAAAGAAGATGTAAATCTGATATATTACAGAGAAAAGAAAATCTGGGCAGATGGGAAAGAAAAAATAACAGAGTCAGCATGGATTACTAATATCACAATTACCAAAAATAATGCAAAGAAAATTGTGAAAGCCGGAAGAAACAGATGGAAAATAGAGAATCAGGGATTCAACAGACAGAAGCACTGGCAGGGAAATATAGGGCATGCATGCAGCTGGAACGAACAGGCACAAAAGAACCATTACCTGATGGAGCAGATAGCGGATTTCATAAAGCAGCTTTATGAGTATTACTATCTAAAGAAAAACAAAATAAAGAAACTGCAAAAAAATATATCTCCTGAGTTGTTAGCCAGCTTTGGACGGCAACTAACGAAGACAGAAGATATAAAAGCTGAGCTGCATAGCGCAGTTCTAAACTGATTTAATTTTAGCAAAGAAGGTGATATCTGCCAAGAGGAAAATACAAATTTATATACAATACATTTTTTTAAGGAATAAGTATAATTGTTCAATGTGGACAATTTTCCTGAATTTAGAAAAAATGTGTAAATGTGTGAGTTTTAAAAATTGGCAGGCTATAAAATAAATTTACCTTTCGGAGCTGGTTATTGGGGAAAGAGGTTGCAATAGAAAAAAGATTCTCGTATAATAAAAATATTATAACGAAAAGGATGGGCAGATTATGATTAATGATATACAAATTGGACCGCTTACCTTGCATATGTATGGAATTATGATTGCAATTGGATATGTAAGTGCACTTTTTATATGTGAGAAGAGAGCAAAAAAGCGTGATATGAACACAGATGTGTTGTACGGGATTTTTTGGTGCGCAGTCATTGGCGGGGCATTAGGAAGTAAGATTCTTTATTATACCGTAAATATAAAAGATGTGATAGCAGATCCTTCTATTATATTGAACTTCCAAAATGGCTGGGTAGTATACGGAGGAATTATCGGAGGAGTTCTTGCCAGCTTTTTATATTGTAAGATAAAAAAGGTGGACTTTGTAGCGTATTTAGATTTGGTACTTCCGGCAGTGGCTTTTGCGCAAGGTTGTGGAAGAATCGGATGTTTTTTTGCAGGATGTTGTTATGGAAGAGAGACAACCTCTCCGTTGGGAATTACCTATTGGCAATCTGATTTTGCACCAAATGGAGTAAAGCTGGTTCCTACACAGATATATTCCAGTATCGGAGATTTTGCCATGGCATTTCTTTTGATGGCGTATGCAAAGAAAGAGCCTGCAAAGGGAAGAGCTGCAGCAGGGTATTGTATCCTTTATAGCATTGGAAGATTTGTAATAGAAATATTCCGTAATGATTACAGAGGAGAGTATGGACCGTTCTCTACTTCTCAGTTGATTTCTGTATTTATATTAGCAATTGGAATTGTGATGTATGTAGTAGCAGGAAGAAGAAAAGAAAACGATTAATATGGGTAAAACGAAAGATGAGGGAAGAAAGATGAAAAAACAAAAAGTAGTATACATTATATTTAGTATTTTTTTAGTGATAGGAATTGGACTCTTAGCAGGAGGAGCTTTCGCAACTTGGAAATATAGCACATTTATGTCTCATGCAGAAGAAGTGACAGGAGAAGTTGCCGGTGTAGAGAGATATTATACTTCTGATCGCGAGGTAAGCTATCATGTGTATGTGAACTATACATATGATGGAGTAGATTACAAAGAAGTGCCGCTTAATTCATATAGTAGTGGTATGTATGAGGGAAAGAAAATCAAACTGTATTGCGATGTGGACAATCCTGGGCATATTATGACCAGCTCTACGGGAATAATCGTAGGTAGTATACTGGGCGGTATGGGAATCTTATTTACTTTGGTAGGCGGAATTCCGCTTATTAAAATGAAAGTGAACAGTGCCCAGAAAAAGAAAGTCTTAGAAAATGGACAGGTAATATATGCAACTGTGGAGAATATTGTGTTAAATACCAATTATAGCATAAATGGGCAAAATCCATATCTTATTTATTGTTTCTATCAGGATTCCTATCAGAACATTCTGTATCGTTTTAAAAGCGAGAATCTGTGGATGAATCCGGCAGAACTTTTTCCAATAGGAAGTTCTATAAAAGTATATGTGAATCCAAAGGATTATAGTAAATATTATGTGGATACGCAAGAGGTATCCGGAAAGAAAATTGTAGACTACACATAAGATATGTAGATATGTAAGATATATAAACGTATAAGAGCATATATAATTAGGAAAAGGTAAAAAGAGATAAAAAAGAAATATTATATGAAATGTAGAAAGGAATAGGTGAAAAGATGAAAGTTTTATTATTAAATGGAAGTCCGAGAAAAGAAGGATGTACTTATACCGCATTGTCAGAGGTGGCTTTGGCACTTCAGGCAGAAGGAATCGAAACAGAGATTTTTCAGGCAGGAAATCCTGAAATGGAAAATGTAAAAGCAGCAGCAGAGAAATTAAAAGAGGCAGACGCTCTGGTGGTAGGCTCTCCGGTATATTGGGCATCCCCATCCGGACAGATTATTGAGTTTATGGATAAGTTTTGTTCAGCAGCAGGAAAAGATATGCTGCATAAACCGGCAGCAGCAGTAGCTTCCGCAAGACGAGCAGGAACAACAGCCACATTAGATGTATTGTTAAAATACTTTACATACCATGAAATGCCGGTAGTAGCTTCTAATTATTGGACAATGGTACACGGAAATACACCGGAGGAAGTGCGTCAAGATAAAGAAGGACTTCAGATTATGCGTGTATTAGGGAAAAATATGGCATGGTTGTTAAAGTGTATAGAAGCTGGTAAAAAAGCCGGAGTAGAGCTCCCGGAACAGGAAGAAAAAATAAAGACAAACTTTATCTAAAATTTAATTTGTTACTTATCTATAGATATTTTGTTACTTCTATTATATATAGAATACTTATATATGGAAGAAAGAGAAAAATAAGAAAGCGAAAGGGAGTAGAAAAAGGGATGTTTTCACAACAGATAGAAGGATTATGGAAAAACTGGTATGAAGGAGAAAAGCCCAGAGAAAGTCACGGAATTTTAGCGGTATGTTTAGGGTTTATCATTGCCATTGCAGGAGTAGTTGTATATACCAAGTATGCTGTGGCAGGCGGAATGACAATTGCAGCAGGATTTTTTAGTATGATGATTGCGGCTTGTAGCGTTAGTGGAAAGAAACATAAACTGGTGATTTCTGCGGCGGAATATGGTTGGAAGTGTGGTGTGTATGACACTGGACGAGGGGAAAGGTTTCCCTTTATGGACCCGAGAGAGGGAATCGTGCTGGGAGGAAAGCGTTTTTCCTATCCAAATGTAGAAATTGTTTTATATGACACGGTGTATGACTCCAAGAACAATAGTCCTGGAATCCTTATGGAAATAATCACCGGTACTTCTGAAAAAGAGATAGAAAGTACTTGTAAGGTGTGCATGGAACGAATAACAGAAATGCAGCGTAGGTATGTTGCTTCTTATCGATATACAATGGGAGATGGAAAACATTATCTCTATATCGGGCATGCTGCTATGGGATTAGTGGTAGATGAAAACGGAAAACTATATCCGAAAACAGCGGGCAATCCAGATGGATGTTGGGAACGAGCCGATAAGGTAGTAGCAATTATGAATGAGTGTTTTGGAACACGGTAAAAACTAGCCCGGTAACTTTAAAAAATAAATTTTTCACAAGGAAAACGCCGAGAGCGAGACTCGAAACGCTGCGCATTTCTCGTTCGCGGGCTGTCGCCCAATACAAAACCAAGTGTATAACTTTCAGAAAGCAAGCTTTCATCTCGTTATACACTTGGTTTTGCACTCGGCTCGTAGCTTGTACGAAAAAAAATACAAAAATTATTGAAAAGTGCTTGCATTGCGGGCGCTTTTCCTATATACTATTACTTGCTGTGGCATTGATAGCGTTGAAGCGTGAGGTTGCTGCCGATATGGTAGGTTTTCCGTGGAGCGAATGTCAAGTTAGGAAACTGGCGACAAGTCACTGTATCACAATCAAGATGTCTACAAGAAGTAGAAACAACGTGTGTAAAGCTTATGACACACACGGAGAAGTGTACAGTCACCGCTTGTCGTACTGAAGTAAAGTGCGAAAAGGAGGCGACTTTTTTTATGGCAAGTCAAGTAATGAGAATCACACTGAAGGCTTATGACCATCAGTTAGTGGACGCATCTGCTAAGAAAATCATCGAAACTGTAAAGAAAAACGGATCACAGGTGAGCGGACCAGTACCACTTCCAACTAAGAAGGAAGTAGTTACTATCTTAAGAGCAGTTCACAAGTACAAAGATTCCAGAGAACAGTTCGAGCAGAGAACTCATAAGAGACTTATCGATATCATGACACCAACCCAGAAAACAGTTGATGCATTATCAAGATTAGAAATGCCAGCTGGTGTGTACATTGATATCAAAATGAAAAACAAATAAGAATTAGGTAACAATCCTGAAGGGTTTCATATAGAAGTTTTGCGTACCTCGCAGCCACTTATATAAGACTGTTCTAGGATGAACGGTTCCGCTACCCCACAAGTTGGGCATGAAGCGTTCCGCTGTAGAGAAAACAGGAGGTAAAGAAATGAAGAAAGCAATTTTAGCGACAAAAGTCGGAATGACTCAGATCTTCAATGCAGACGGTGTATTAGTACCGGTAACTGTATTACAGGCTGGACCATGTGTTGTAACACAGATTAAAACTGTGGAAAATGATGGATACAGTGCAGTACAGGTTGGTTTTGCTGACAAGAAAGACAAAGTTGTTAACAAAGATGCCAATGGCAAAAAAGAGATCAGAAACAGACATGGTGTTACAAAGGCTGAAAAAGGACATTTTGAAAAAGCCGGAGTATCCAGCAAGAGATTTGTAAGAGAGTTCAAATTTGAAAACGCTGCTGATTACAACTTAGCAGACGAAATCAAAGCAGACATCTTTGCAGAAGGCGACAAGATTGACGCAACTGCAATTTCCAAAGGTAAAGGATTCCAGGGTGCTATTAAGAGATTTGGTCAGCACAGAGGACCTATGGCTCACGGTTCTAAATTCCACCGTCATCAGGGTTCCAATGGTGCATGTTCCAGCCCGAGTAAAGTATTCAAGGGAAAAGGAATGCCAGGTCACATGGGTTCTGTAAAGGTTACAGTTCAGAATCTTGAAGTTGTCAGAGTAGACGCTGAGAACAACCTGCTTTTAGTAAAAGGTGCCGTACCAGGACCTAAGAAATCTTTAGTAACAGTTAAAGAGACAGTAAAAGCAGCAAAATAGTGCTTGATAGGAAAGGAGGAACTAAGCGATGGCTAACGTAGCTATTTATAATATGGAAGGCAAAGAAGTTGGAAGCCTTGAGCTCAACGATGCAGTGTTCGGTGTTGAAATCAATGAACATTTAGTACACATGGCAGTTGTTCAGCAGCTCGCAAATAACCGTCAGGGAACACAGAAAGCAAAAACACGTTCTGAAGTTCGCGGTGGCGGAAGAAAACCATGGAGACAAAAAGGAACAGGTCATGCAAGACAGGGATCTATCAGAGCTCCGCAATGGACAGGCGGCGGTGTTGTATTCGCTCCAGTACCAAGAGATTACTCCTTCAAGTTAAATAAGAAGGAAAAGAGAGCAGCTCTTAAATCTGTATTAACATCTAAAGTAAACGACAGCAAGTTCATCGTTGTTGACGAATTAAAATTAGATGAAGTAAAAACAAAGAAGTTCCAGGAAGTATTAAACAACCTGAAAGTAAATAAAGCTCTTGTAGTTTTAAATGAAAATGATCAGAACGTAGTATTATCTGCAAGAAATATTCCAGCAGTAAAGACTGCGCTGACAAATACTATCAACGTATATGATATTTTGAAATACGACACCGTAGTAGTAACCAAGGATGCCGTAGCAACAATCGAGGAGGTGTATGCATAATGGCAAACGTACAATATTATGACGTAATCCTCAAACCGGTTATCACAGAAAAGAGTATGAACGCTATGGGCGAAAAGAAATACACATTTCTGGTACATCCGGACGCAAACAAAACTATGATTAAAGAAGCTGTTGAAAAAATGTTCGAAGGAACAAAAGTTGCAAGTGTAAACACTATGAACATCGACGGCAAGAAGAAAAGAAGAGGTATGGTAGTTGGTAAAACTGCTAAAACCAAGAAAGCAATCGTACAGTTAACAGAAGATAGCAAGGATATTGAAATTTTTGCTGGACTGTAAGAGATTGGAACTTAGGCACAGTAAAGTGCGATAATAAACTTAACCAGAATCGAAAGGAGAAACATCATGGGAATTAAGACATATAACCCATATACACCTTCCAGAAGAAATATGACCGGTTCTGATTTTTCTGAAATCACAAAAACTACTCCAGAGAAGTCTTTAGTAGTTTCCTTACAGAAAAATGCTGGTCGTAACAATCAGGGTAAAATTACTGTTAGACATCGCGGTGGCGGATCTAGAAGAAAATACAGAATCATTGATTTCAAGAGAAATAAGAAAGATGGTATCCCAGCAACTGTTGTTGGTATCGAATACGATCCAAACAGAACAGCTAATATCGCTTTAATCTGCTATGCAGATGGTGAAAAAGCTTACATTCTTGCTCCAGAAGGATTAACAGACGGAATGACTGTTATGAGTGGTGCAGAAGCAGAAGTAAGAGTTGGAAACTGCTTACCATTAGAAAATATCCCAGTTGGTACTCAGGTACACAACATTGAATTATATCCTGGAAAAGGCGGACAGTTAGTTCGTTCCGCAGGAAACAGCGCACAGTTAATGGCTAAGGAAGGTAAATATGCAACATTAAGATTACCATCCGGTGAAATGAGAATGGTGCCAATTATCTGTAGAGCAACCGTTGGTGTTGTAGGAAACACAGATCACAACCTTGTTAAGATTGGTAAAGCAGGACGTAAACGTCACATGGGTATCCGCCCAACAGTTCGTGGTTCTGTTATGAACCCAAATGACCATCCACACGGTGGTGGTGAAGGTAAGGCAGGAATCGGACGTCCAGGTCCATGTACTCCTTGGGGTAAACCTGCTCTTGGATTAAAGACCAGAAAGAAGAACAAATCATCTAACAAGCTTATCGTAAGAAGAAGAGACGGTAGAGCTCTGAAATAATAGGAGGCACCCAAGGGCACACTCGTGCCCGGAAAACGGGGCAAGAATCAAGGAGGTAAATTATGGCTCGTTCACTGAAAAAAGGACCATTTGCTGATGCAAGTTTATTGAAAAAAGTAGACGCTATGAACGCAGCAGGAGACAAATCTGTTATTAAGACATGGTCTCGCCGTTCTACTATTTTCCCACAGTTCGTTGGACATACAATCGCTGTTCACGACGGAAGAAAACATGTACCAGTATATGTAACCGAAGATATGGTTGGACATAAACTTGGTGAGTTCGTTGCAACAAGAACTTACAGAGGACATGGAAAAGACGAAAAGAAATCAAAAGTTCGTTAATCAAAAGAATTTGAAAGGAGGTTTCATCCATGGCGAAAGGACATAGAAGTCAAATTAAGAGAGAAAGAAACGCACAGAAAGACACCAGACCTTCAGCAAAAGTATCTTATGCTAGAGTGTCAGTTCAGAAAGCTTGCTTCGTATTAGATGCAATCCGTGGAAAAGACGTGCAGACAGCACTGGCTATCCTGGCTTACAATCCAAGATACGCATCAAGCGTAATAGAAAAATTATTGAAATCTGCAATCGCAAATGCAGAAAACAACAACGGAATGAATCCGGAAAACCTTTATGTAGCAGAGTGCTTTGCAAACAAAGGACCTACAATGAAGAGAGTTAGACCAAGAGCACAGGGTAGAGCTTACAGAATTGAAAAGAGAATGAGCCACATTACAGTTGTGCTTGATGAAAGATAGGAGGGCAATCATGGGACAGAAAGTGAATCCTCATGGCTTAAGAGTCGGTGTAATCAAAGATTGGGACTCTAAGTGGTATGCGGAAGCAGATTTTGCAGACTTCTTAGTAGAAGACTACAATATTAGAACATATCTGAAAAAGAAATTATACGCAGCAGGCGTTTCTAAGATTGAAATCGAAAGAGCATCTGACCGCGTAAAAGTAATTCTTTACACAGCAAAGCCAGGCGTTGTAATCGGAAAAGGCGGAGCTGAAATTGAAAAAGTAAAAGCAGAACTTCAGAAGTTTACAGATAAGAAATTAGTTGTAGACATCAAAGAAGTAAAGAGACCAGACAAAGATGCTCAGTTAGTAGCTGAAAACATCGCTTTACAGTTAGAGAACCGTGTTTCCTTCCGTAGAGCAATGAAGTCTTGTATGGGAAGATGTATGAAGGCAGGAGCACAGGGTATCAAAACATCTTGTTCCGGTCGTTTAGGTGGAGCTGATATGGCTCGTACCGAATTCTACTCTGAAGGAACTATTCCACTTCAGACATTAAGAGCAGATATCGATTATGGATTCGCTGAAGCAGATACAACCTACGGAAAAGTTGGCGTTAAGGTTTGGATCTACAAAGGCGAGGTACTTCCAACAAAGGCAGCAAAGGAAGGGAGCGATAAATAATGTTAATGCCAAAAAGAGTAAAACATCGTAAAGAGTTCCGTGGTTCTATGGCGGGAAAAGCTTCACGAGGAAATAAAATTTCAAATGGTGAGTACGGTATTGTAGCTACAGAACCATGTTGGATTAAAGCAAATCAAATTGAAGCAGCGCGTATCGCAATGACACGTTATATGAAACGTGGTGGTAAAGTATGGATTAAGATTTTCCCAAACAAACCAATTACACATAAACCTCTTGAAGTTCGTATGGGTAAAGGAAAAGGTAACTTGGAGTTTTGGGTAGCTGTTGTGAAACCAGGACGTGTTTTATTTGAAGTTTCAGGAGTTCCAGAAGAAACAGCTCGTGAAGCATTACGTCTTGCTACACACAAATTACCTTGTAAATGTAAAGTAGTTTCGCGTGCAGACTTAGAAGGCGGTGAATCAAATGAAAACTAGTAATTATGTAAAAGAATTAAGAGAAGAATCTGTAGCAGCATTAAACGAACAGTTAGTAGCTGCAAAGAAAGAACTTTTTAACTTAAGATTCCAGAATGCTACTAATCAGTTAGATAATACCGGAAGAATCAAAGAGGTTCGTAAGAATATCGCTAGAATTCAGACGATTATCACTGAGAAAGCAAAAGAAGCTTAATTATCCTGAACGAAAGGAGCAATAAATCGTGGAAAGAAATCTTAGAAAAACACGTACAGGCAAAGTTGTAAGTGATAAGATGGATAAGACTATTGTTGTTGCAGTTGCAGATAACGTAAGACATCCATTATACAATAAAATCGTAAAAAGAACTTATAAATTAAAAGCTCATGACGAAAACAACGAATGCAAAATCGGTGATACCGTCAGAGTAATGGAAACAAGACCATTATCTAAAGATAAGAGATGGAGACTTGTAGAAATCATTGAAAGAGCGAAATAAAGGAGGCTACCAGCATGATTCAACAGGAAAGTAGACTGAAAGTAGCTGATAATACTGGAGCAAAAGAATTATTATGTATCCGTGTTATGGGCGGTTCTACAAGAAGATATGCAAATATCGGAGATATCATCACTGCTACAGTTAAAGATGCAACACCAGGCGGCGTTGTTAAAAAAGGCGATGTAGTAAAAGCTGTAGTAGTTCGTACAAAAAAAGGTGCTCGTCGTAAAGACGGTTCTTATATCAAATTTGATGAGAATGCGGCTGTTATCATTAAAGATGACAAAACCCCAAGAGGAACCCGTATCTTTGGACCAGTTGCTAGAGAGCTTCGTGAGAAACAGTTTATGAAAATTGTTTCCTTAGCTCCGGAAGTATTATAGGAGGTGGGTCGATGTCAACTTTAAAAATTAAAAAAGGTGATACAGTAAAAGTTATCGCTGGAAAAGACAAAGACAAAGAAGGCAAAGTTATTGCTGTAAATAAAAAAGACAACACCGTTCTGGTAGAAGGTATCAACATGGTTACCAAGCACGCAAAACCAAGCATGGCTAATCAGCAGGGTGGTATCATTCATCAGGAAGGACCAGTTGATATTTCTAACGTAATGTATGTTCATAAAGGAAAAGCTACTCGTGTAGGATTCAAAATGGACGGAGATAAAAAAGTACGTTTTGCCAAATCTACTGGCGATGTAATTGACTAATAGAAGGAAGGAGGTCCATTCAGTTGAGTACTAGATTACAAGAAACTTATCAGAACGAAATCGTAGACGCTCTGATGAAAAAATTTGAATATAAAAATAAAATGGAAGTACCAAAGCTTGATAAAATCGTTATCAACATGGGCGTTGGTGAAGCAAAAGAAAATGCAAAACTCTTAGACGCAGCAATCAGCGATATGGAAACCATTACAGGTCAGAAAGCTGTTGTAACCAGAGCTAAGAATTCCGTAGCAAACTTCAAAATCAGAGAAGGAATGCCAATCGGATGTAAAGTAACTTTAAGAGGCGACAAAATGTATGAATTCCTGGATCGTTTAATCAACTTGGCTTTACCTCGTGTGCGTGACTTTAGAGGTATCAATCCAAACGCATTTGACGGAAGAGGAAACTACGCTCTTGGTATTAAAGAACAGTTAATTTTCCCAGAAATTGAGTACGATAAGGTTGACAAAGTGCGTGGTATGGATGTTATCTTCGTTACTACTGCAAAGACCGATGAAGAAGCTCGTGAATTATTGACACAGTTCAATATGCCATTTGCAAAATAATAAGGAGGGAATTTCAATATGGCAAAAACATCTATGAAAATTAAACAGCAGCGCAAACCGAAATTCTCTACCAGAGAATACAATCGTTGCAGAATTTGTGGACGTCCACATGCATATTTAAGAAAATACGGAATTTGCAGAATCTGCTTCCGTGAATTAGCTTATAAGGGACAGATCCCGGGTGTAAAGAAGGCTTCTTGGTAGGCCGGAAAAGGAGGAAATGAAACATCATGACTATGAGTGATCCAATCGCAGATATGCTTACAAGAATTCGTAATGCAAATACTGCTAAACATGATACAGTAGACGTTCCAGCTTCCAAGATGAAGATTGCAATTGCAGATATTCTTGTAAAAGAAGGATATGTTGCAAAATACGATATCGTAGAAGATGGTAACTTCAAAACTATTCGTATTGAGTTAAAATACGGAAAAGATAAGAATGAAAAGATTATTACAGGACTGAAGAGAATTTCTAAGCCAGGTCTTCGTGTATACGCTGGCAAAAACGAAATTCCAAAGGTTTTGGGAGGACTTGGAATTGCAATCCTTTCTACAAACCAGGGTGTTGTAACAGATAAAGAAGCAAGAAAATTAGCTGTAGGCGGAGAAGTTCTCGCTTATGTATGGTAGGCATTAAGCACTTGGCGAGGTGTTTTCGAGCATAGTGCGAAAGCCGTTCCCGAGACTTAACGGTGCCGAGCCTGTTTCTGGCGAGAGCAGCGTGTTAGTCGAGCGGAACTTTGGAGGTTTGATTGTAGCTAGTACAGCTATAATAAGAAGAAAATAAAATTAGGAGGTACGGGCATGTCACGTATAGGAAGAATGCCAATCGCGGTACCAGCAGGAGTTACTGTTGATATTGCAGAAAATAATCATGTGACTGTAAAAGGTCCGAAGGGAACTCTTGAGAGAACCCTTCCAGCAGAAATGGAAATCAAATTAGAAGGTTCTGAAGTTGTTGTAACAAGACCAAACGATTTAAAGAAAATGAAATCTTTACATGGTTTAACAAGAACTTTAATTCACAACATGGTTGTTGGTGTAACTGATGGTTATACCAAAGAGCTTGAAGTAAACGGTGTTGGTTACAGAGCTTCTAAGTCTGGAAAAGTTTTAACATTAAACCTTGGATATTCTCATCCAGTAGAGATGGAAGATCCAGAAGGATTAGAGTCTAAAGTTGACGGTAACAAAATTATTGTTTCCGGTATTGATAAAGAAAAAGTTGGCCAGTACGCAGCTGAAATCAGAGATAAGAGAAGACCTGAGCCATATAAGGGCAAGGGTATCAAGTATGCTGATGAAGTTATTAGACGTAAAGTTGGTAAGACTGGTAAGAAATAATATAGGAGGAACAAAAAATGGTTAGTAAAAAATCAAGAGCAGAAGTTCGTATTAAAAAACATAGCAGAATGCGTAATCGTTTCTCCGGTACAGCCGAAAGACCACGTTTAGCTGTGTTTAGAAGCAATAATCATATGTATGCACAGATTATTGACGATACAGTAGGAAATACATTGGTTTCCGCGTCTACACTTCAGAAAGATGTAAAGGCAGAATTAGAAAAGACAAATAATGTTGACGCAGCAGCACATCTTGGAACTGTAATTGCAAAGAAAGCATTAGAAAAAGGTATTACCACTGTTGTCTTCGATAGAGGCGGCTTCATATATCAGGGAAAAATCAAAGCGTTAGCTGATGCAGCAAGAGAAGCTGGATTAGACTTTTAATAGGAGGAGACAATTACATGAAACGTACAATTATTGATGCTAGTCAATTAGAATTAACAGAAAAAGTGGTATCAATTAAGCGTGTAACAAAGGTTGTTAAAGGTGGACGTAACTTCCGTTTTACAGCTTTGGTTGTTGTTGGTGACGGCAACGGTCATGTAGGTGCAGGCTTAGGAAAAGCAGCTGAAATTCCAGAAGCAATTCGCAAAGGAAAAGAAGATGCTATGAAGAAACTGATTTCTGTAAAATTAGATGATAACAACAGTATTACTCATGATATTACCGGAAAACATACCGGTGCATCTGTATTACTGAAAAGAGCTCCTGAAGGTACCGGTGTTATCGCAGGTGGTCCTGCGCGTAATGTATGTGAATTAGCAGGAATTAAGAACATCCGTACAAAATCTTTAGGTTCCAACAATAAGCAGAACGTAGTTCTTGCTACTATTGATGCTTTAAGTCAGTTGAAATCTCCAGAAGAAGTAGCTAAGCTTCGCGGTAAATCTGTTGAAGAGATACTTGGTTAAGGAGGGAATTGAAGATGGCAGAAAAATTAAAAATTACACTTGTAAAGTCTACAATTGGCGCTGTTCCAAAGAATAAGAAAACAATCGAGGCTTTAGGTTTAAGAAAAGTAAATCATACTGTAGAAATGCCAGATAACGCAGCAGTCAGAGGTATGATTCAGAGAGTAAGACATTTAGTAAAAGTAGAAGAAATCTAAGATTAAAGTAAGGAGGTGTCAGAATGGACTTATCAAATTTACAGCCAGCAGAAGGTTCAAAACACAGTGATAATTTCAGAAGAGGACGTGGACACGGTTCAGGAAATGGTAAGACCGCAGGTAAAGGACACAAGGGACAGAAAGCTCGTTCCGGAGCACCAAGACCTGGTTTTGAAGGTGGTCAGATGCCATTATACAGAAGATTACCTAAGAGAGGATTTAAGAACAGAAATTCCAAAACAATCGTTGGAATTAATGTATCCGCTTTAGAAGTATTCGATAACGATGCAGTTGTAACAGTAGAAACATTACTGGAACAGGGAATCGTTAAAAATCCAAGAGATGGCGTTAAGATTCTTGGAAACGGTGAACTTACAAAGAAACTCACTGTACAGGTAAATGCCTTCAGCGCAGGCGCTAAAGAAAAGATTGAGGCTCTGGGCGGAAAAGCAGAGGTGATCTAATGCTGGAGACATTCCGTAACGCATTTAAAATAAAGGACATTAGGAATCGTATTTTTTATACATTAGCAATGTTAGTTGTCATCAGACTGGGGTCTCAGTTACCCCTGCCTGGTGTCAACAGTGAAGTAATTGCTAACTGGTTTGCAAACCAGGGAGTAGATGCACTGAACTTTTTTGATGCTATTACAGGTGGTTCATTTGAGCAGATGTCAGTATTTGCACTGAACATTACACCATACATTACATCTTCCATTATTATTCAGCTTCTTACCATTGCTATTCCAAAGTTGGAAGAAATGCAAAGGGATGGCGAAGATGGAAGAAAGAAAATGACCAAGATTACACGTTATGTAACGGTTGCACTTGCAGTAATCCAGTCAGTAGCTATGGCAATTGGATTTGGTCGTAGCGGATATCTGGAAAAGTTTGATGCATTAAATGTAATTATGATGGTTACTTCCTTAACAGCTGGTTCCGCAGCACTTATGTGGATTGGCGAAAGAATTACGGAAAAAGGTGTTGGAAACGGTATTTCTATCGTATTGACAATTAACATTTTATCCCGTATGCCAGACGATTTGATGACTTTGTATACAAAGTTCATTGCAAATGCAGCAAATGTTGGTAATGCAATTATTGCAGCGGTTGTTATTATTGCAGTTATTTTAGTAACAGTTGTTTTCGTTGTATTTCTTCAGGATGGACAACGAAAGATACCGGTTCAGTATAGTAAGAAAATTCAGGGAAGAAAACAGGTTGGTGGTCAGACTAGCTACATTCCTTTGAAAGTAAATACAGCTGGTGTTATTCCAATTATTTTTGCACAGTCCATTATGCAGATGCCAGTATTGATTGCTACCATTTTGGGTAAAGGTCAGGGAACAGGAGTCGGAAGCAAGATTCTTCACGGATTATCTCAGTCTTACTGGTGTAATCCAAAACAACCAGTTTATAGCTGGGGATTACTGTTGTATATTGTATTAGTAATTGCATTCGCATATTTCTATACATCAATTACCTTTAATCCACTTGAAATTGCAAACAATATGAAACGCCAGGGAGGATTTATTCCGGGTATCAGACCAGGAAAGCCAACCAGCGATTATTTAACAAAGATCTTGAATTATATCATTTTTGTAGGAGCAGTCGGACTTATGATTGTAGCAATTATTCCAATTTTCTTTAATGGAGTATTTGATGCAAGCGTGTCCTTCGGTGGAACATCTATTATCATTATTGTTGGTGTTATTATTGAAACATTAAAACAAATTGAGTCACAGATGTTAGTTCGCTATTACAAAGGATTTTTGAATGACTAGTATGTGTACCAGGGAGGTGCTAAGTGCATCTCCCACGGTGCACTAAAGTTGTTTTTAAGAGAATTATGGAGGAATCGTTATGAAAGTTATTATGTTGGGAGCACCGGGAGCAGGAAAAGGAACTCAGGCAAAACAAATTGCAGATAAGTATAGCATCCCACATATTTCCACAGGAGATATTTTTAGAGCAAATATTAAAAATGGAACTGAATTGGGAAAGAAAGCAAAGACATTTATGGATCAGGGCTTGTTAGTTCCAGATGAGTTAGTAGTTGAATTGGTAGCAGACAGAATACAACAGGATGACTGTAAAAACGGTTTTGTACTGGATGGTTTCCCAAGAACTATTCCACAGGCAGAAGCTTTAGATGCAGCACTTGAGAAAATAAATGAAAAAATGGATTATGCCATTGATGTAGATGTACCAGACGAAAACATTATTACAAGAATGTCTGGAAGACGTGCCTGCTTAAATTGCGGAGCTACTTATCACATTGTTTCTATTCCGACTAAAGTAGAAGGAGTTTGTGATCGTTGTGGAAATCCAGTAGTATTAAGAGACGATGATAAGCCGGAAACAGTAAAGAAACGTTTGGAAGTATATCACGAGCAGACACAGCCGTTGATTGACTATTATAAGAAAAAAGATATCTTGAAAACTGTAAATGGTGTTCAACCGATGGAAGATGTATTCAAAGCCATCGTGGAAATTTTAGGAGCGTAAAACATGTCAGTATCAATAAAATCTGCCAGAGAAATTGAATTAATGCGTGCCGCAGGAAAAATTCTGGCAAAGGTTCACGAAAATCTTGGAAAAGAATTGAAACCGGGAATGTCTACCTGGGAAATCGATAAGCTGGGAGAGGAAATGATTCGCAGTTTTGGATGTATTCCTTCCTTTAAAAACTATAATGGATATCCAGCAGCAATATGTGTATCTGTAAACAACGAAGTGGTACATGGAATTCCGACCAAAAAGCATTTGATTCACGAAGGTGATATTGTAAGCTTAGATGCCGGTGTTATTTATAAAGGTTACCATTCTGATGCAGCAAGAACCCACGGTGTAGGAGAGATTTCGAAGGAAGCAGCACTATTAATAGAAAGAACACGGCAGAGTTTTTTTGAAGGCATTAAATACGCAAAAGATGGAAATCATTTGCACGAGATTTCAAATGCAATTGGCGCCTATGCAGAAAGTTTTGGCTATGGAGTAGTTCGAGAATTAGTAGGACATGGAATTGGAACACATCTTCACGAAGATCCGCAGATACCAAACTTTGCTCAAAAGAGTAGAGGGGTACGTCTGAAAACGGGGATGACCCTTGCAGTTGAACCAATGATAAATGCAGGACGTCCAGATGTGGAATGGTTAAGTGATGATTGGACAGTTGTAACAGAGGATGGTTCCTTATCAGCGCATTATGAAAATACAATTTTAATCACTGATGGAGAACCAGAGATTTTAACTCTTACAGAGACCGAAAGCAACTTAGGGATTGGTGAGCCGAAAGGCGAAGACAGAGCTTAGTGCGAGGCCGTTCTTTACGCTTAGAGAAAGCAAGCCTGAAAGGCGTAGCTTGAGCTCATGATAATTGAACTACTAATGTTCAATTATATAGCAAAAAGAACTTTCATATAAAGAGGAAGGAACGTAGATGAATATCAATCTAGCAATATCAAAATCCGGTCACGATAAGGATAACATTTATGTAATTATAAAAGAAGAAGCCGATATGTATTATCTGGCAGACGGGAAGTACAAACTTCTGGAAAAGCCAAAGAAAAAGAACAAAAAGCATATTCAGATTATAAAAAAGCTTCCGGAAGAAGTTACAGAGGTGTTTACTGGAAAAGATAATTTTCGGAACGAAGAAATAAAAAGAGCCATTAAGCTTTATTGCAAATTAGGAGGAATAAAAGAATGTCAAAAGCAGATGTAATCGAAGTAGAAGGAACAGTTGTAGAAAAATTACCAAATGCAATGTTCCAGGTAGAACTTGAAAATGGTCATCAGATTCTTGCACATATTAGTGGAAAGTTAAGAATGAATTTTATTCGTATATTGCCTGGTGACAAAGTAACCATTGAGATGTCCCCATATGATTTGACAAAAGGAAGAATCATTTGGCGTGATAAATAAAAAGTTGAAAAAAGCCCCAAAATTGCTTGCTTTTTCAAGTGTCCGATGATATAATGTTATTCGGACACTTTTGGAGTAGACCCTTGAAAATGCGGAAAACCCGTAAAACAGGGGCTTTTACAATTGGGAAAGGAGGAATTGCTGTGAAGGTAAGATCATCAGTTAAGCCTATTTGCGAAAAATGCAAAGTCATCAAAAGAAAGGGAAGCATCAGAATTATCTGTGAAAACCCAAAACACAAACAGAGACAGGGTTAGGTCGGAAACACTTAATGAACGCAAGCTTATGAGCGAAGCGTGAATTTAGTGTGAGACCGTTCTGTGAGATTAGCGAAAGCAAGACCGTTTATAGGGCGTAGCTTGAGGTTAGCGAACAGAACTTCCTTATTTGTTTGAATTATTTATGTGCGGCTGTAGTGAAACACCCGGAAGGGTTGCTCGCTATTCATAATAACCGGTATATGCCACCGGGTTCCCCTTTTTTGATACCGAGGAAAGCGGAATACAAGGTATAAACAGAATATTTTGACACAAGGCAAAGATATACACACATTTCAGGACGAGCAACCGTAGCTGTATATGTTTGTTTTTCGTGTATTAGGCAGATTATGTTGCAGATTTGCCACAATGCTACCGGTATGCAATGCATACCAAATAACATTTTTAGAAATTAATGGAGGTGTACAACACACATGGCTCGTATCGCAGGTGTAGATTTACCAAGAGAAAAACGTGTTGAGATTGGATTAACTTATATTTACGGTATTGGTAGAGTTAGTGCTACCCGTATCTTAGAAGCAGCAAACGTTAATCCTGATACTCGTGTTAGAGATTTAACTGATGAAGAAGTAAAGAGAATCAGTGCAGTAATCGATGAATCCCAGACAGTAGAAGGTGATTTAAGAAGAGAAATCGCTATGAACATCAAGAGATTACAGGAAATCGGATGTTATCGTGGAATTCGTCATAGAAAAGGACTTCCAGTTCGTGGTCAGAAGACAAAGACTAATGCAAGAACCAGAAAAGGTCCAAAGAGAACAGTAGCAAACAAGAAGAAATAGGCATTGAACACTTAATGAGGGCAGGCTGACAGTCGTAGCCCGAGGATAGTGGGAAATCCGTTCTGTGAGATTAGCGAGAGCAAGCCCGTTTTTAAGGTGTAGCTTGAGGTTAGCGAACAGAACTTCCTTAAATGGTAACAAGTAAATTATAGAAAAGAATGAGAAAGTAGGTTAGTTTAGATATGGCTAAAAACACTGCAAAAAAAGTGACAAAACGTCGTGTGAAGAAAAACGTTGAACGCGGACAGGCGCACATTCAGTCATCTTTTAACAATACAATTGTAACTATTACAGATGCTGAAGGAAATGCTTTATCATGGGCAAGTGCAGGCGGTCTTGGTTTTAGAGGTTCAAAGAAATCTACTCCATATGCTGCACAGATGGCAGCAGAAACTGCTACAAAGGCAGCTCTTATACATGGTTTAAAAACAGTAGACGTAATGGTAAAAGGACCTGGTTCAGGAAGAGAAGCAGCAATTCGTGCACTTCAGGCATGCGGTCTTGAAGTAACAAGTATTAAAGATGTTACTCCAGTACCTCATAACGGATGTCGTCCACCAAAACGTAGAAGAGTCTAATTAGGAGGTATAGGTTAAGATGGCAGTAAATAGAGTTCCAGTTCTTAAGAGATGTAGATCTCTTGGTTTAGATCCAATTTATTTAGGAATAGATAAAAAGTCCAACAGACAGTTAAAGAGAGCAAATAAGAAAGTATCTGAGTATGGACTTCAGTTAAGAGAAAAACAGAAAGCAAAATTCATTTATGGTGTATTGGAAAAACCTTTCCATAACTATTATTTGAAAGCAGACAGAATGAAAGGTATGACTGGTGAAAACCTCATGATCATTCTGGAAAGCAGATTAGATAATGTAATCTTCAGATTAGGTTTCGCAAGAACTAGAAAAGAAGCTAGACAGATTGTTGACCATAAGCATGTTTTAGTAAACGGAAAACAGGTAAACATTCCTTCTTACTTAGTAAAAGCTGGAGATACAATTGAAATCAAAGAAAAATGCAAAGGATCTCAGAGATATAAAGATATCTTAGAGGTAACTGCTGGAAGATTAGTTCCAGATTGGTTAGACGTTGATCAGGAAAACTTGAAAGGCGCTGTAAAAGAATTACCAAGCAGAGAAGTTATTGACGTTCCAGTAGACGAAATGCTTATCGTCGAGTTGTATTCTAAATAATAATTAATGAGCAACGATACCCGAAAAGGAGGGACTTTGTAGTGTTCGATTTTGAAAAACCAAAAATTGAAATTGCTGAGATTTCAGAAGACAAAAAGTACGGCCGATTTGTTGTGGAACCGTTAGAGAGAGGTTATGGTACTACCCTTGGTAATTCTTTAAGAAGAATTATGCTTTCTTCTTTGCCGGGAGCAGCAGTCAGCCAGGTAAAAATCGATGGTGTATTGCATGAATTCAGTTCAATTCCAGGTGTTAAGGAAGATGTAACGGAAATTATCATGAACATCAAGAATCTGGCATTAAAAAACACCAGCTCAACAAACGAGTCTAAAGTTGCTTACATCGAATTTGAAGGCGAAGGCGTAGTAACAGCAGCAGATATTCAGGTTGATCCGGATATCCAGGTATTAAATCCAGACTTGGTAATCGCTCACTTAAACGGTGGTGCTGATTCCAGATTATATATGGAATTAACCATTACCAAGGGAAGAGGATACGTTAGCGCTGACAAGAATAAGAGTGAAGATGTACCTATCGGAGTAATTGCAGTTGATTCTATTTACACTCCAGTAGAGCGTGTAAATCTGTCAATTGAAAACACTCGTGTAGGTCAGATTACAGACTATGATAAACTTACTTTAGATGTTTATACAAATGGTACTTTAGAGCCTGATGAAGCAGTAAGTTTAGCAGCAAAAGTTTTAAGTGAGCATTTGAATCTGTTCATTGATTTATCCGAGAATGCAAGAACAGCAGAAGTCATGATTGAAAAAGAAGACAATGCAAAAGAAAAAGTTCTTGAGATGAATATTGATGAACTTGAGTTATCCGTTCGTTCTTACAACTGCTTGAAGAGAGCAGGTATCAACACTGTTGAAGAATTGACAAATAGAACACCGGAAGACATGATGAAGGTTCGTAACCTTGGACGTAAGTCTTTAGAAGAAGTATTAGCAAAATTAAAAGAATTAGGACTTCAGCTGAACCCAGGTGAAGAATAAAAGTAGATTTGTAGAATCTATAACAGTGATGGAATGAATAGAGTTCCATCACGTTCCTGGTTCGTACTCATATACAGCGAGGTTTGTAAGACCAAAAGGCGAAGCCGCGTTAGATTCATGAGTGGCACACAAACAAGTATATAATATTTGGTGAGTAAGACCAAAAGGCATCGGCAGATATTCCACAAATGGAGGATTATTAAAATGGCAAAGTATAGAAAATTAGGTAGAACTTCTGATCAGAGAAAAGCTTTAATCAGAAACCAGGTAACAGCATTATTAAATAATGGAAGAATTGTTACAACAGAGGCAAAAGCAAAAGAAATCCGTAAAGTAGCAGAAGGATTAATCGCTTTAGCTGTAAAAGAAAAAGATAACTTTGAAGAAGTTACTGTAACTGCTAAAGTTGCCCGCAAGGACAAAGATGGCAAGAGAGTAAAAGAAGTTGTAGATGGTAAGAAAGTTACTGTTTACGATGAAGTAGAGAAGAAAATCAAAAAAGACCTTCCTTCCCGTTTACATGCTAGACGTCAGATGAATAAAGTGCTTTACACTGTAAAATCTGTACCAACTGAAAACGCTGGAAAGAAAAAGAACACCAAGACAGTAGACGTTGCAACCAAGTTATTTGACGAAATTGCTCCAAAATATGCAGATCGTAACGGTGGATACACCAGAATCGTTAAAATTGGTCAGCGTAAAGGTGACGGTGCTTTAGAAGTTCTTCTTGAGTTAGTATAAGAGAATCGGAAAAAGTAAAAATATAAGAGCCACTGCAAAAGGTATTTGAAATGTATCTTTTGTGGTGGCTCTTTTTTCTATGATTGTGGACGTTGATATTCGATAATATCAGACACGGTACAATCTAGAATAAAGCATAAGGTATCAAGTGTTTTCGTAGTAATAGCTTCTCCCTTTTTCATACGGTAAAGCGTATTTGCGGAAAGTCCATGTTTAAATATTAGTTCGTATTCTGTCATATTCTTTTTGAAAAGAGTATCATAAAAGGGTTTGTATGAAATCAAAATAGGCACCTCGCTTTTGTTTCTAATAAAAAGATAACATACTTAATTTGTTGACTATACTTAAAATATTGAGTATAATAAAGGAA
>ERZ1034984.1338-NODE-1338-length-23567-cov-5.305589_pt1 | contig 23567 bp, 21 predicted proteins | sample MGYA00520589_ERZ1034984 | MGnify/ENA primary metagenome ERZ1034984 (study PRJEB33766, sample SAMN09781790) | gut metagenome | biome: gut microbiome | host: Homo sapiens | place: Madagascar | study: EMG produced TPA metagenomics assembly of the PRJNA485056 data... | reverse complement strand
GTGGTTTTCTGATCGATCGAGATCGCCGGCGAAAGCCCGGAGATCTCGTCGACGTCTGGTTTGTCCATCTGTCCTAAAAACTGGCGCGCGTAGCTGGACAGAGATTCAACATAACGGCGCTGGCCTTCGGCGTAGATGGTGTCAAACGCCAGCGACGATTTTCCCGACCCGGACAGACCCGTCATCACAACGAGCTTGTCACGCGGAATGTCGAGATCGATATTTTTCAGGTTATGGACCCGCGCGCCGCGGATCCGAATGGTATTTTCTGCCATAATTCTCCTCTGTTATTTGTCCATTGCTTCAATACGACGGATCTCGTCACGCAGCTCTGCTGCGATCTCGAACTCGAGATTCTTGGCGGCATCCTTCATGGCCTTTTCCAGCAGCATCAGATGCTGCTTGCGGCCCTTGGCGTCGGCCGGCACATCGCGCGTGAGATATTGCGGCGAGTCTTCGGCTACGGCTTTGAACGGCGAAATGTCCTCGCGCACATCCTTGCGCACCGTTTGCGGCACGATGCCGTGCGCTTTGTTGTACGCCATCTGCTTGTCGCGGCGGCGCGCGGTCTCGTCGATGGTGCGCTGCATGCTGCCGGTGATCACATCGGCGTACATGATGACCTCGCCATGCGCATTGCGGGCAGCGCGGCCGACGGTCTGAATCATCGAGCGCTCGCTGCGCAGAAATCCTTCCTTGTCGGCGTCAATGATCGCCACGAGAGAAACCTCCGGCAAGTCGAGCCCTTCTCGCAGCAGATTGATGCCCACGAGCACGTCAAATTCGCCGAGACGCAGATCGCGCAAGATCTCCATACGCTCCAGCGCCTTGATCTCAGAATGCAGATAGCGCGCAGCGATGCCCGCGTTCACCAGATAATCTGTGAGGTCCTCCGCCATGCGCTTGGTCAGCGTTGTCACGAGCACACGCTCGTCGCGCACAATGCGCCCACGCACGCGATCGATGAGATCGTCGATCTGCCCAGCGATCGGATGAATCTCGATGGTCGGATCCAAAAGCCCCGTTGGGCGGATGATCTGCTCCACAACCTGCTGGCTGTGCTGGAGCTCATAATCGCCTGGCGTTGCTGACACATAGATCGTCTGGTGCACCTTCTCCTCAAATTCCTCAAAGTGGAGCGGACGGTTGTCCAGCGCCGACGGCAGACGAAAACCATGCTCGACGAGATTTTCCTTGCGCGAGCGGTCGCCGGCGAACATACCGCCGATCTGCGGCACCGCCACGTGGCTTTCGTCGATAAAGGTGATAAAATCCGGCGGGAAGAAATCCAGGAGTGTGTCTGGCGTGCTGCCTGGCGCACGGCCTGAAAGCGGACGCGCGTAGTTTTCAACGCCGGAGCAATAGCCCACCTCGCGCAACATTTCCAGGTCGTAGCGCGTGCGCTGCTCCAGCCGCTGCGCTTCCAAAAGCTTGCCTTCCGCCTTGAATTCAGCTAGGCGTTCTTCCAGCTCCTGCTCGATGTTGGCGATCGCCGTGTCGAGATATTCCGGATCGGTGACATAGTGGGTATTCGGATAGATTGCCACATGCGAGCGCTCGCCGATGATCTTGCCAGTGAGATAGTCAAATTCTGCGATGCGGTCTACCTCGTCGCCGAAAAATTCGATGCGGATCCCGCACTCGCTCGACGACGCCGGCATAACCTCGACACAGTCGCCGCGCACACGAAACGTGCCGCGCTTAAAATCGACGTCATTGCGCTCGTACTGGATCTCGATCAGCTTGCGCAGCACATCGTCGCGCTCCACTTCCTGTCCCGGGCGCAGATTCAGCACCTCGTTTTTGTAGAACTCCGGCGAACCCAGGCCATAAATGCAGCTGACCGACGCGATGATGATGACATCGCGACGCTCCAGAAGCGACGCCGTCGCCGAGTGGCGCAGTTTTTCGATCGTTTCGTTGATCTGCGCATCCTTTTCAATGTAAGTATCCGTCGAGGCGACATACGCCTCCGGCTGGTAATAATCGTAATAGCTGACAAAATATTCCACAGCGTTGTTCGGGAAAAACGCCTTGAACTCACTGTAAAGCTGCGCCGCCAGCGTTTTGTTCGGCTCAAAGATCAGCGCCGGCCGATTCGCCTTGGCGATCAGATTCGCCATCGTGAACGTTTTGCCGCTGCCTGTCACGCCCAAGAGCGTCTGCCGATGGTAGCCCAGATTCAATCCTTCAAAAAGCGCCTCGATCGCCTCCGGCTGATCGCCCGTCGGCTGAAACGGCGCCACCAATTCAAAATCTGCCATGTCGTTCACCCCTGTCCTGTATGATCGTTCATATTTGTTTCCATCCCTATAGTATAAGCCATTTTCAAATGTGTGACAATGCTTCTCATATATTCTGGCGACAAAAAATCATCATGCTTTTTACGCTGGGCAGCCACTGATCTTTCGCAATGATTTTTCAGCGCCCATTTTCTCGCAAATAACCCAAAAACAGCCAGCGCTCTATTCCCAAGCGCTGGCTGTTTCATGTGCTCTTATCCGTTGCAAAAGTGCTCTTATTTTACGAGCACTCAAAATATCTGTCAAAAACTCCGAGCGGCGCCGAGCTTCTCAATTTTCCGGCGTTGTTCCAGCGAGAAGCAGCTGCGCAGTTTGCTGGATCAACGTGCGAACGGTGTACACGCTATAGTCAAAACCGATGACGTCCATCGCTGCTCGCTGTTTTTCCGTCACGGCGGTGTACGGATAAATGCCGTACATGAACGGGAAGAACGCATACGCGAACGCGCGGCGCGCAGCGGCGTCGAGCTCTGGCGCAGCTTTCGCCAAAAGCGCGTCGACGCACGCAAACGAGCGGCCGAACGTGCGCTTGAACGCTGTGAGCTGTTCCACGCTGCTGTTTTCTTCGATCTCAAACATATTCATCGAAAGGATCTTCAGCAACAACGTACGCGCAGAAAGCGTATCAGCGAGAATTCCTGCCAGACGTGCGCGATCGAGCGTCTGCTCCTCGGCAAGCGCCTGCTCCAGCGCATCGCTCCAGAGATCAAACTCACGCCCGATGAGTGCAAGAAAGATCTCCTCTTTTGTCTGGAAATAATTGTAGATCGATGTGCGGGTGAAACTCGTGATCTTGCCGATCTCTTTGATCGTCACATCCTTGAATCCCATGGTTTCGTAGAGTTGCGCGCAGGCATTGATGATCTCCTCACGTCGCGCCTGTGTCAATGCTTCTGATCCTCTTGGCATATCGTTTCCTCCTCGTCGTGCGCTTGACACTGTGTCATTAGTTGTAGGATAGCACCGCAGACGCAGCCTGTCAAGTCTGGGTGCAAAAAAGCATTTTCACCAGATCTCACAAAAATTTTCCAGCAAAATCACACAACGAAAAAACTGCTCCGCATTTTGCGATGCGGAGCAGAAGAGAAATTATTTTTTCGCTTTCGCTGCGGAGCGTTTTTTGCCGTACCAAACGAGGATGAGACAGTAAGCGGCAGCAGCAACGACACCGATGGCATAGGCGCCGGCCCATGGAACATGGAAACCGATCTGTGCGTTCATGATGTAGGTCACGGTGACAAACGTATACCAGGTGCCAGGGATGAGCGGCATCCAGGCATATTTGCCACGGCCGGTTTCAAACATCCAGATGGTGATCGCCAGGAATGCGAAGAGCGACAGCGTCTGGTTGGACCATGCGAAGTAACGCCAGAGAATGTTGAAGCCATCCGGGTTGCTCTTGGCGACAACGAGAATGACAGCGACGAGCGCAAAGATCACGCCTGCAAGGGTGAGACGCTTGCTCATCGATTTCTGATCGATATGGAGCGCGTCAGCGATGGTCATACGCAGCGCGCGCAGCGCTGTGTCGCCAGAGGTGATCGGCAGCACGATGACACCGATCAGCGCGATGATGCCGCCGACGTTGCCGAGGACATATTTGCAGACGATACCGATGGTGCCGGTGGCCAGCGACGCGTTTGCTTCCTGCAGGCCAAGGTTGTAGGCGCCCATTGCGCCGGCAGCCCAGACCATAGCGATGAACCCTTCGAGGATCATCATGTTGTAGAACGTCATGCGGCCCTGGCGTTCGCTCTTCATCGTGCGGCTGATGATCGCCGTCTGCGTGGAGTGGAAGCCGGAAAGAATACCGCAGGCAACAGTAATGAAGAAAATTGGAATGAAGTGGTTGGCGTCAAAATAATCGCCGTACGCGAAGATCGCGCCATTCCAATCGTCCCAGAGATTGAGCAGTGGAAAATCTTTGACAAAGATGCCGATGAACACGCCGATCGCAGAGAAGAGCAGGATCGCGCCGAAGATCGGATAAATGCGGCCGATGATCTGGTCGATCGGGAAGAGGGTCGCGATGAGATAATAAACGAAGATAACTCCGTAGATGACCCACGTCGATACAGATGTTGCTGCGCCGTCAAAACCAAAGACCTGTGTTGCCGCAATATCGCCAGGTGTGTAGATGAACACCGCGCCAACCAGAAGCAGCAGCAGGCTGCAGAAGATCTGGTAGATGGTGTAGACGCCTTTGTTGGAATATTTGCGGATCATGTCCGGCATCTGTGTGCCGCCGTCGCGCAGGCAGATCATGCCCGAGAAATAATCGTGCATCGCACCGCCGATGATGTTGCCGATCGGGATTGTGATGAACGCGATCGGTCCGAACAGGATCCCCTGGATTGGTCCCAGGATCGGGCCGGTACCGGCAATGTTGAGCAAATTGATGAGGCTGTTTTTCCAGCCGCGCATCGGTACGTAGTCGACGCCGTCCTGCTTTGTGTACGCAGGCGTCTGGCGATCATCCGGACCGAAGACGTGCTCGCAGAACTTTCCGTAGATCGCAGCGCCTACGAAAAGGATCACGAGCCCAATGATGAATGTAGCCATAAATGATTCCTCCTTTTTATTTCAAGCAGAATGGCCATTCTGTCTGCTGTTATAATACACCCGTTTCATAATATATAAAAATAACTATTGTTTATTCTTTCAAAAAATCTCGCAAATAACAAAACCGGCTCCAGCGAAACGTCAGAGCCGGTTTTTCCGATCAGAAAAGATTGATGGCTGCAGCGCCTGCGATCATGATCACAATGCCGACAAGCTTTTTTGCGCTCAGCGCATCGCGCTGCGCACCGAGAATGCCGAAATGATCGACGACGAGGCCGCCAGCCGTCGCGCCAACCAGCAGAATGATCACGCTCAAGCCCGTGCCAATGGCGCCGCTGATGACCACATTCGCAAGCACATAGAGCGCGCCCAGCGCGCCACCGATCCACATCCACCATGGACGATTGCCAGGAATCTGCTCGCCCTTGCTACTGCGCATGAAAAACGAGATCAGCGCCAACAGCACCGCGCCCACGATAAAGCTGAGCAGCGACGCCTGCAGCGGAGAATCGATCTCGCGCCCCAGCGTGCCGTTGACCGCTGTCTGCGTCGCCGAGAGCATCCCAGCCAGCACGCCGACGATCTGCCAGAGCACCAGCCCGCCGCCGCGAGACGCCGCACCGGCGCCGCCTTTTTTCGCAACCGCCACCAGCACAACGCCGATAATCACGAGCACTGCGCCGATCGCACGCGTTGCCGTGAGCGACGACTGCACGCCCTGGAAAAGGCCGAAATGATCGACCAAAAGCCCCATGAGGATCTGCCCCAGCGTCGGCAGCACCACCGTCTGCACACTGCCGACGCGCGGAAAGAGCAAAATGTTCAGCGTCAGAAAGATCGTGCCGCAGACACCGCCCAACCAGATCCACCACGGCAGCGTGAAAAGCGTGCCCCACGGCAGCATGATCCCTTCGCCGGTCACGATCAGGAGAAACGCCAGGAACACCAGCCCAACAACAAACGAAATAAACGCTGCGCTGTACGGCGAGCCCGTGCGCCCATTGAGCCGCGCGTTCGCACTCGTCTGCAGCGGCAGGCAGCAGCCTGCGAGAATACCAAGTAAATAGAACAAAAATTCTTCCCCCTGTTTTGAAAATCGGTTTTTATTATACGAAATGCCGCACGACTGCGCAACAAAAATTCCGCGCAGTTTCCACAGCGCGGAAACATTCTTTTATTTTTTCGCCAGACACACTGCCGTATAAATAACCGCAGCGATAAACGCTACAACAAAAAACGCCCACGCATCGCATTGGATACGTGAGCGCATGAACGGCTAAAATTATTCAGCAGCAGCGACGGCTTCCTGCTTTTCTGCTTCCTCAAGCTTGGAGGTGCAGTGTGGGCAGCGGGTGGCTGCGATAGGAATCTCGCTCTGGCAGAATGGGCAAACCTTGGTGGTTGGCGCTGCTGGCGCTTCTGGCTTTTTGCCGAGCGCAACGAGCTTGTTCATTCCCTTCAGGAGCAGGAAGAGAACGAAGGCCATGATAAAGAAGTTGACCAGTTCAGAAACAAAGCTGGATGCAAAACCAGCCACATTCTGCAGTGTGTAGGTTTCAGCGCCGGTCACAAAGTTCAGGATCGGGTTGATAAAGTTATCCGTCAGGGAAGTGACGATGCCGGTGAACGCACCGCCGATGATAATACCGACGGCCATGTCCATCATGTTGCCGCGGAGCGCAAAGGCTTTAAATTCTTCGATAAAGTTTTTGATCTTACCACTCATGTAATTCAGTCATTTCCTTTCAAAAGTTTTTAGCGGCTCGCGGCCACAGATTGTATTATAGAACAACGCTCAGAAAAGAGCTGTGTTCTTTAGGCAAAATTTCCGCCAGATTGTTGTGCGCCAGCACAAAACTCACTGCCAGGTGCCGACGCGATAGTGTCCGGTGATGTTGCTGTAGCTGGCAAGCGTGTTTTCCTCGTAATGGCGCTGCATTGGATGGGCGTGATGGATGAGATAGGGCACGCCGCTGGCATTACGCCGATCGCTGACGATACCGATGTGGTCGTCGTCAAAAATGACGATGTCGCCGCCCTGCCACTGCTCAATGGCGCTCGTATCCGTGGTGAGCGCTGTGGCGTGGCGCGAAAAATAAACGGCGAGATTTGGCACGCGGCGATAGTCGATGTTTTTGTCCGGCGGCACACCGAAATAAATTTCCGGCGCAGCGCGTTTGTCATTATCTACAAGCGTCGGCAGATCAAGTCCTGCCGCGCGCATGCCATAAGCGACAACGTCTGTGCAGACGCCGGTGCCGTCTGTCGGCCAGCCGCCAACGAAATACGCACTCTTGTAGCGCGGACGTGTGGCAACATAATCCAGCGCGCCCTGGAGAATATCCTGCTGATCAGGAATGCCATCGCCGTCAGCATCGGATGTTCCGGTGATGGTGGGGATGTCTCCACGATAACGGTCCGGTGGTCGGCCGTTTTCGTCGTAGGCGAAATAATTTTGCCAGATCCAGGCTGCGCAGACGAGCAGCACGATAAAAATGAGTAGCCGCGGCAACTCACAAGGGATCAGAAATGCTGCACGCGCTCGCGGATATTTTCTGCCGGTTTTGGCGCTGGCTCTTCGACAATGCCGCCGAACGGCATCTCAGCGACGAGAACGTACTCCTCAGGCAGATCGAACAATTCGCGCACGCGCGCGTCTATGACAGGGTTGTAATGCTGCAGCGACGCGCCGATGCCAAGCTCGCGCAGGCTGCTCCAGATCGCAAGCTGCAGCATGGCGCTGGAATGGTTCGCCCAGACTGGAAAATTCTCCGCGTAGAGCGGGAACTGTTCCTGCATCGCTGCGACGACGCTGCGATCGTAAAAATAGAGAATGGTGCCAGCGCCGGCGCGGAAGCTGTCGATCTTTTCGCGGGCAACTTTTCCTGCGAAGACATCATAAATGGCGTCCCAGAGAGCATCCTGCCGACTGCCGGAAACAGTGACAATGCGGCTGCTCTTCATATTGAACGCATCTGGCACAAGCTCTGTCAGCCGATCGACAAGGCTGCGCACCTCCTCGATGGAAACTGGCAATTCTTTATTGATGTTGTAATAGGTACGACGTTGTTGCAGTGCATCCATCATGCTCATGGTGGAGACCTCCTTTCTATAGTAGGAAACGTGAGATGCTTTTTAATATTCCCTAGTTTGTCATCTTTGTTTGTGCTCATTCTACGCCTGCACGCTCTGCTTGTCAAGCCCCATCGCCAGACAAAAAACGCTCCGTCGCGAACGACGGAGCGATAATTTACGGTTGCTTGACGCCTTTCATGGATAGGCTGATGCGGCGGCGCTGTTTGTCCACATCCAGAACCTTGACGCGCACGATCTGACCGACGCGAACGACGGTGAGCGGATCCTTGACAAAACGATCGGAGAGCTTGGAAATGTGCACCAGTCCGTTTTCGTGCAGACCGATGTCGACAAACGCGCCAAAAGCAGCGATGTTTGTGACGGTGCCTTCAAGCTCCATGCCAGGCTCCAGATCCTCGAGCTCGAGGAGATCGTGCGAGAGCAATGGCTGTGGCAGATCGTCGCGCGGATCGCGTCCCGGTTTGGCGAGGGCATCGAGAATATCTGCAAGCGTCGCAGGGCCGAGGTTGAGCCGCTCAGCGAGCTCGGCTGCAGGCATGGCTGCGCGCGCTTTTTCGGCGAGGGCTGGCGACGGCGGACAATCGAAAAGCTTGGCCATGGCGCGCACGCCGGCGTAGCTTTCCGGATGCACCTGGGTGTTGTCCAGCGGCTCGTCGCCGTCGGCGATGCGCAGGAATCCGGCGCATTGTTCAAATGTTTTCGGCCCCAGCTTCGGCACCTTGAGCAGGGATTTGCGCGTGCGATAATTGCCAGCTTCGTCGCGATAGGCGACGATGTTTTTCGCGAGCTGCGGCGTCACGCCGGCGACGTGGCTGAGCAGCGACACGCTGGCGGTGTTGAGATCGACGCCGACATGGTTGACGCAATCTTCGACGACGCCGTCCAGCGCGTGGGTCAGTTTTTTCTGATCGATGTCGTGCTGATACTGACCGACGCCGATGGAGCGTGGATCGATCTTCACAAGCTCCGCCAGCGGATCCTGCACGCGGCGCGCGATGGAAACGGCACTGCGCAGCGTGGCGTCGAGATCTGGAAATTCCTCAGCAGCCAGCGGCGAGGCAGAATAAACCGACGCGCCAGCTTCGCTGACAATGTACCAGCCGCAATCCGCGCGCCCGTCGAGAATGCCGGCGATAAGGCGCTCGCTCTCGCGGGATGCGGTGCCGTTGCCGATGGCAACGAGGGTGACGCGATGGCAGTCGATCAGCTGACGCAGGATTTCCTTCGCTTTGGCCTCGCCGCCCTTTCCTTTGAAAGGATAGACGACGGTCGTTTCAAGCACATTGCCCATTGCGTCGATGACGGCAAGCTTGCAGCCATTGGCAAAGCCCGGGTCAAATCCGAGCACAACGTGCCCGCGCACCGGCGGCTGCAGCAGCAGATCGCGCAGATTGCGCTTGAAAAGCACCGTCGACTGATCCTCCGCCCATTCTGTGCGCGCTTTGCGCACTTCTTTCTCAAGGGATGGCTTGAGCAGACGCTTCCAGCTGTCGCGGCACATTTCCTGCAAACGCTCCTGCCAGGCCATGCCTTTTCTGTAAATGTGTTTGTAAAGCAGATACACGGCGCGCTCTTCGTCAAATTCGAGGCTCACCGCCAGCGCATCCTCGCGCTCAGCACGCCCAACAGCGAGCACGCGATGCGCCGCCATTTTTGCCAGCGGTTCGCTGTAATCGAGATAGTTGTCGTAGGTAGGATCCGGCGTCTTGCCGGCCTTGGTGTGGATGACGCCCTTGGCAGCCAATTCTTCGCGCAGACGCGCGCGCATTTCGGCATCGTCAGCAAGGGCTTCAGCGAGAATGTCGCAAGCACCGGCGATCGCTGCTTCCGCATCCGCAAGCTCGTCGCTCGCCTGCGCGAGGCTTTCGGCCTGTTCGGTGAGCGCGGCAGCAGAAGCGCCAGCTGTCCAGGCTTCGGCCAGCGGCGTCAGTCCGCGCGCTGCGGCGATGCTGGCGCGCGTCTTGCGCTTTGGTCGGTATGGACGATAGAGATCGTCGAGGGCAGTGAGACTTTCCGCTGCGGCGATCTTTTCAGCGAGGGCATCGGTGAGCTTTCCCTGCTCTGCGATCAGCCGCTCCACATCGGCGCGCCGCTCCTCAAGCTTGCGCAGCGCCGACAGGCGATCGGCGAAGGCGCGCACCGCCTGGTCGTCCAGTGCGCCGGTCTCGTCCTTACGATAGCGGGCGATGAACGGCACCGTCGCACCGTCGTCAAGCAAAGCCACAGTGTTCTCCACGTGCTTTGCGTTCATTTGAAATTCATTTGCCAGTTGTTCGTTGATCGTCAAGATCTTTCTCCTCTCTGTCGCTTCTGCGACATGGATTGCTCTCCCTATGATACGCCAACGCCGCCCCTGTGCGCAAGCGCAAAAAAAGCCGCCGCAGGTGCGGCAGCTTTACGAGATTCAGGCGCGCATGCTGCGGCGCACGAGGATGAGCGCGATAACAGCGACGATGCCTTCAGAAAGCGGCATAGCGAGAAAAACGCCAGGCAGTCCGAGGAACATCGGCAGTACAAAGAGCAGCGTGATCGAAAGCACCAGACTGCGCAGCACAGAAACAGTCATCGCTGCGCGCTCGCGCATGATCGACTGGAGATAGTACGTCGAAAGCACGCTGATACCGAGGAAGATAAAAAAGATAAAGTAACAACGAAAAGCGAGCGGCGCCGCTGCGAGCACTTCTGGCGTCGCAGCGATAAACAGGCGCGTGATCTGCGTTGGAAAAAGCTCACCAAGGAGCATGAAGAGGGCGCCCATACAGCCGACCGTCGCCAGCCCCATGCGCAAAACAGCCTGCACACGATCGAGCTTGCGCGCGCCGTAGTTCATGGAAATGAGCGGCTGCGACGCCTGCCCAGCGCCGGCGAAAAGCGCCTGAAAGAGCAGCGAGATCGTGCTGACGACGCCATACACAGCAAGATAATCGCCCGAGCCATAGCGCAGGATCTGGTTGTTGATGATGATGGCGATGAAAACATTGCCGAGATCGAGCACGCCGGCGCCAAAACCGAGCGTGACGATGCGCCGCATATCGCGCAAAATATTCTGCGGCCAGACGAGACGCAGATGACATTTCCCGCGGCGCAGAAAATGCGTCGCCATGATCAGCGCCTGCAGACTGGCGCCGCTGACGGTAGCGATCGCCGCACCGGCCATGCCCATGTCGAGAGGAAAGCAGAAATACCAGTCGCCGAAGCAATTCCAGAGCCCGCCGGTGACGACAGCAACCATCGCCAGCCCCGGCGCGCCGTCGTTGCGCAGAAAAGCGCCGAGAAAGATTGGCAGAATGTAGCCAGGGAAACACCAGACGAGCCATTTTCCGTAGTCGAGAACGTACGGCATGTTTTCATCGGTGGCGCCGAAAAAGCGAAAGACCGGCTCGTGGAAAAAGAAGAAGACCACCCAACCGACAACGATGACACCGAGCACCAGCACAAGCGCCGCTGTAAAATACGCGTTGCCGCGCTCCTCCAGCCCTTCGCCCTTGGCGTTGGCCATGAGCACCGCGCCGCCAATGCCGCAGAGGATCGCGAGAAAGACCATGATGCTGAAAAACGGATTGAGCACAGCGATCGCCGCTGCCCCCATCGGACCGACAGCCTGCCCTACGGCGATGGTGTCGACGAACCCATAGATCGACGTCGCCAGCGCACTGCCCAACGACGCCAGAAGATATTTGCGATAAAGCTGACGGATGTCCGCTGTGAGAAAATCCATGTCGCCCTCCTTGAAGATCATAACAAGAAAAAAGCACCGGCCGCGCCGATGTCAGAGAGAAGTTTAGCACATTCCGCCGCTTCTGGTCAAGCGCACAGGCTTGTGGTACAATTGTTTCTATTATATAGGATCGTCAGGAGGACTTTTCATGAACATTCTCATCATCGATGCGCAAGGCGGCGGCATCGGGCGTCAGCTTGTGACCGCCATCCGCGAACGTTTGCCGGAAGCATCCCTCACCGCCGTCGGCACCAATTCCGCTGCCACATCTGCCATGCTCAAAGCCGGCGCCACCCAGGCAGCCACCGGCGAAAATGCCGTCGTCGTTTCTAGCCGCCGTGCCGACGTCATCATCGGCCCGATCGGCATCGTCATCGCCGACGCGCTGCTCGGCGAAATCACGCCACACATGGCGCAAGCCGTCGCCCAGGCAGATGCCAAGCGCATCCTCATTCCGATCAACCACTGCGACAACATCGTCGTCGGCGTGAGCGATCTCAACATTCGCCATCTGCTCGAGGAAGTGCTCGCTGAGCTGGAAAAGATTGCCGCCGGCGGCTGTTGACGCATTGTCAGCCGTGCGTTATACTGAAACCGTCGGCAGGAAGCCGACGCCCACCTGCAGAAGCAGGCAACCATTTTCCATTCATCAACCAACGAACCGTATGCTATGAAAGCGCACATCGTCTCAGAACAGACGGCGTGTGCTTTTTTCGCAGAGGAGGAACCATGACTCTGGAAGAATTTTTCCGCGACCACTCCGAAGTGGCCATCGCTTTTTCCGGCGGCGTCGATTCGGCCTATCTGCTCTACGCCGCCACGCGCTACGCCAAGCGCGTCCACGCCTACACCATCCACTCACAATTTCAGCCACACTTCGAGCTGGACGACGCGCGCCGTCTGGCGGCAGAGCTCGGCGCTGCCCTCAGCGTGCTCCCGCTGGATGTGCTCGCTGTTCCCGGCGCGGCAGAAAACGGGCCGGATCGCTGCTATCACTGCAAGCAGGCCGTGCTCACAACGATCCGCGATGCCGCTGTCGCCGACGGCTTCACGCTGCTCTGCGACGGCACCAACGCTTCCGACGCAGTCGCCGATCGCCCGGGGATGCGCGCCCTGCGCGAGCTTGCCGTGCGTTCACCGCTGCGCGAATGCGGCCTCACGAAAGACACCATCCGCACGCTCAGCCGCGACGCCGGCCTTTTCACCTGGGACAAGCCCGCCTACGCCTGTCTCGCCACGCGCACACCAAGCGGCGAACCGCTGGCAGCCGCTGCCCTCGCCGCCACCGAACAGGCCGAAGCCGCCCTCGCCGCGCTCGGATTCCGCGATTTTCGCGTGCGGCAAGCGCGCGGGCAGGCGCGCATCCAGGTTCCTGAATCGCAGCTTGCGCGCGTGCTTGAGCAGCGCAACGAGATCCTCGCAGCGCTGCGCCCGTTCTACGAAACCATTTCCCTCGATCTGGAGGTGCGACCATGAGCACAGATATCAAACAGCTGCTGGAAAATGTCGCCAGCGGCAGCGTTTCCGTCGACGACGCGCTGCTGACGCTCAAAGAAAAGCCCTTCGAAGACATCGGCTACGCCAAGGTGGATATGCACCGCAAGCTGCGCCAGGGTGTCGCAGAAGTGATCTACGGCGCCGACAAAACGCCAGAGCAGATCGCCGGCATCGCTGAGACCATGCTCAGCCATGGCGAAGAGACCATTCTCATCACCCGGCTTTCCGCCGACGCGGCGCGCAGCGTTCGCCATCATTTTCCCATGGCCTACTACGCCGACGCACGCTGCGGCATCATCGGTCCGCTGCCAGAAGCCAACGGCCTCGGCACCATCGTCGTCGCCACCGGCGGCACCAGCGATATTCCCGTCGCCGAAGAAGCGGCGATCACCGCCACCGTGCTCGGCAACGACGTCATCCGGCTCTACGACGTCGGCGTCGCCGGGCTGCATCGCACCCTCGCTCATCTTGACGAGATCATGAGCGCCAGCGTCATCATCGCCATTGCCGGCATGGAAGGCGCACTCGCCAGCGTTCTCGGCGGTCTTACCGATTGCCCCGTCATCGCCGTGCCGACGAGCGTTGGCTACGGTGCCAGCTTCGGCGGCCTGTCCGCGCTGCTCTCGATGCTCAATTCCTGCGCCAGCGGCGTCAGTGTTGTGAACATCGACAACGGCTTCGGCGCCGGTTATCTCGCCAGCAGCATCAATCACATGGGATTATAAGGAGATTCAGATGAAAACATTATACCTCGACTGCAGCATGGGCGCTGCCGGCGACATGCTCGCCGCCGCCCTGCTCGAACTCTTGCCAGATCCGGACGCATTTGTCGCCGAGCTCAACGCCCTCGCCATTCCCGACGTGAAATTTTCCCGCGAAGCCTCCGTGAAATGCGGCATCACCGGCACCCATCTGCAAGTGACCGTGCACGGCGAAGAAGAAGGCGCCCACGACCACCATCACGCACACGATCACCACCACGATCACGCGCCCGCACATCATCACGACCATGCGCACAGCCATCACCACCACGCCAGCCTCCACGATATCGAACACATCGTGCGCGGCCATCTTTCTCTGCCAGCCACAGTCGCTGACAACGTCATGGCCGTCTACCGCCTCATCGCCGACGCCGAAAGCAAAGCCCACGGCAAATCAGTAAGCGAGATCCACTTCCACGAAGTCGGCACCATGGATGCCATCGCAGACATCACCGCCGTCTGTCTGCTCATGCATCGTCTCGCGCCCGACGAGATCATCGTCTCGCCAGTGCACGTCGGCAGCGGCCAAGTACACTGCGCCCATGGCATTTTGCCCGTTCCGGCGCCAGCCACCGCCACCATCCTCCAGGACGTGCCGATCTATGGCGGCAGCATTCAGGGCGAGCTCTGCACGCCAACCGGCGCCGCCCTGCTCAAACATTTCGCCGATAGCTTTGGCGACATGCCTGTCATGCGCACCAGCGCCATCGGCTACGGCATGGGCCAAAAAGATTTCCCCGCCGCCAACTGCGTGCGCGCCTTGCTCGGCGAGCGCAGCGCTGCCAGTGACGACGTCATCGAGCTTTGCTGCAACATCGACGACATGACCGGCGAAGCCATCGGCTACGCTTTCGATAAACTTTTCGCCGCCGGCGCCCTCGACGTCTACACCATTCCGATCGGCATGAAAAAAAGCCGCCCCGGCCATCTCCTCCACGTGATCTGCCGCGAAGCCGAGAAGGATGCGCTCGTGCACGCCCTCTTTGCGCACACCACCACCATCGGCATCCGCGAAAACCGTTTCCGCCGCTACACCCTCGACCGCCACATCGAAACCATTGAAACCTCCGACGGTCCCGTCCGCCGCAAATGCTCCACAGGCTACGGCGTCAGCCGCGAAAAATTCGAGCACGACGACCTCGCCCGCATCGCCGATGCCCAAGGCCTCAGCCTTCGCGAAGCAGAAGCCCGCGTCCGCAAGCAGCTCTCCTAAAACACAACAGCGTCTGCACGAACTCCACCCCGGAGCGCGCAGGCGCTGGTTTTTTGCTATCGTTGCAGCCTATTTGTCACGATAATGAGAGCCGCACTGCACAATGATGATCTTATCTCCCTCAATGCGATAAACAATGCGATTGGCGTCATCAATCCGTCGGCTCCAATAAGCCGAGAGGTCACCGGACAATCGCTCCGGCTTCCCAATCCCAGAGTAGCCATTTCTCTCAATATCCTTGAGCAACGACAAAATCCTTTTCATTGTCTTCTTATCTTGCGTCATCCAATATTCAAAGTCTTCCCATGCGGCATCCGACCAAGATTTATACATTCTCCGGCACCTCATGGATCGTGCCACCGGTCGCTTCTACTTGAGCAATCGACGCGCGCAAGCGCGCCATATTTTCCTCAGAATAAAATGGATCTACAGCGACTTCAAACGGAATACGTTTTTCACGGCCCATTTTTTTCAGATAAATGGTGATAGCCGATGACAACGACAGGCCAAGATCCGCGCAAACTTCTTCTGCGCGCTTTTTCACATCTTCATCAACACGTACACTGATCTGGCTCATGGAACCACTCCTTTCCTCTATGATCTAAGTGTACCTCACCAAGCAGCAAATGTAAAGCAATTTGCTGCCAATCATCCTGTTCCTCTCCCTAAAACACAACAGCGTCTGCACATTTCCCGTCACAGAAATGTACAGACGCTTTTTTTCAGTTTTCGTCGTCGCCGTTTTCCACAAAACGCTCGATCGCACGCTCGACAGCAGCATTCATCGTCATATCGTGCGCAGCTGCCCAGAGCGAGATCGACTTGTGCAGCTCCGGCGCGATGCGCACATTGAACTGCCCCTTGTAAGCCTTCGCAGGACGACGACCAACGCTCTCGCAAAAATGAAGGTAGTGATCTACCGCATCGTGGAACGCCTGCTCCACCTCGCGCGGATTTTCCGTCTCAAAATTGACCGCATCCACAATGCCATCCACCTTGCCATAGAGCAGACATCTTTTGGCATCGTAGCACACCTTCACCACGTATCCCTTATATTCCAGAATGTTTTTTCCCATTTTCATATCCCTCCAAAGTTCAGACCCAGACTTCAGGCCACAGATCAGTCTTTGTGGATATTCTATCATAAGAAACACATGAATGGTAAAATCTCCGAAAATTGTCACCAACTGTCAGCACCATATTTCGCACCACACACTCTCTTCGACACAGACAGTGCATTCATCAGTAATAAATATCGAGTCGCAAAAGCGAAACATTCTGAGCTGTTCTTTTTGGCGTCTTTATTCCATTGTTAAAATCTATCCTTCCGTTCCTACGTAGTTATCGGAAATATCGCTTATGCGACCAATCCTGGTAAGCGTTTCATGTTTAACCCAACTCGGATTCTACTTGCCTTTAAACCAATCAATCTATATTTTTCGCGCCTATTCCACCCTCTTAGTTCGTACAGCCGTACTATCTCTTCATTCATAGCACAACAATTGGCCGTTTCCTCATAAAAAGCTGGAACCTCCTTGAAAAATCGCTCGGAATCTGCTATTAAATTCGTCCAAATGACGGGACTCTTCTCTAAATCCATGATACAAGTCACGTACTTGTGCATCTTGCAAACAGCAAATTTATCGTTACTGCACACTTGCTGAGGTTGGTGTCAGGGTAACAATAAGGGTCTTTGGCCACATAATGCAATCAACACCAAGGCAGCGATAGCCTCTGACTTTAGGACACGCAAATTAGATGGCCGGGATATTTCTATATAGTTATTTTGATACATTTTTACACCACAATGAGCGCAAGAGAGTGAAGCAATTTCTTCCAACTGCATAAGTACAATGATATTATCTACAGCCCGTCTTTACAAAAAGCTCTGGATTATCACGCAAAAAACGAATCGCGAATAAGCGCTCCTTAAACTGATTTGTGTTACTACTTTCAGCAAGAGCCTTGCTCGTATTTTGCATAGTTATTTTGTTTTCCTTGATTTTATAATCCAAGCACAAAAATGCTTCTCTACCAGTAAGCTCATGATAGAGAAGCTTCATACTAAATATTATACTATTTTTAAGAGTGTATACTATAGTAACCCAATCAAATTCCAATATGGAATCAAAATTACAAAACAATAAATCAAATGAATGACCATACGTATCGACTGGAATTTAATGAATTCTTTGATGTTAATATACCCAAAGGAATAGAACAGTAGCCAACCAGCATTCTCATACGGAAGAATAACCTGATTCAAGTTCGTAAACATCAGATATCCTGCTCCCAATGGAGAAATGCCAGCCGCACCAACGACAGCACTAACAGGGCCAGCTAATGCAGAAAGAACTGCCATTGGGGTAAGTAAGAAGTTCGTTGCAAATGCTAATAACCAAACACCGAAGAGAATCATCGTCGGAGAAAGATGCTGAATGTACGGCGAAACAAAGTCAGATAATATAGTGCCAATATTCAGATAGGTACCAACAGAACCGATTGCAAGGCAGCCGGCAACAAAGATCGCAACAGAATAATTAACTTTTTTTAGTGCACTGTTATCTACGATATTAACACCAGGTAAAAACGCCAACCAAGGAATGATCATGAAACCAACGGCAGATGGCAGATTTGCAATAGAAGCAACTACAGCGTAACCAATCAAAACCGCCAACAAAATGAGCGCTTTCTTTTCTGATTTTGCCATCAACCCCATTTGTTTCAATTCATTCTCGAAATAGTCTCGACTACTAAATGCATCATTGTTTTTATACATTTTCTGTAGAAGAATCATCGAAATGATGGCAAAACCTATCATTGGCCAGTTACATGCCAAAAAAGACACATAAGTAATAGTAGTATCCGGATTTACGGTTCTGCAAGCAGCTTCAAGAACTGCGCACATAGCTGGATTGTAGATGATATCCATCGAACTGATTGCGCCGATAGCACCAGCCATAAAAATGCCAAATGAAGCCCTATTTCGTTCCAAACCTAAAGCCTTGCAAACACCTAAGCATAATGCAGGCATAATATAATGTGCCCAAGAGGAAGTCATAACACCGATGATAAGACCAGCGAACCACAATCCCCAAAGAGTTCTTGTATAGGAGCAGCCAATCTTTAAAATACTAACAATTGCAATTCTACGAAGAACACCACATTCATCCAACATGGTTGCCATGAACAAAACTGCAATAGTTACCCATACAGCAGTACCTGCCCATGGCTCAAAGACAACGTCTGCAGGTGCGATTCCAGAAACATAGTACCCTGTAAACAAGATAATGCCTATGAGAAGCGTATCCGTTAGTTCAAACGCAATCAACAAAATTGCAAACAGTGTAATTGCCAAAAACGTCCAAATATCATTTGTCAAAATCTCTCCTGGAGGAACAAACAATAACATAATCGGAACAGCAAAAGTAATAAACCACTTAACTTTTGTGGATGTACTCATTTTTATAGCATTAGCTGTTGACATAAATAACGCCTCCTTTGATTCTCAGGTTACAAAGACATGGAACGGTGCGGCTACACGATCAATAATTTCTTGTACATGTTCTTTTTTCATATTTGGCTCATCTTTTAAAGCGTAATTCATATTTAAATATTCATATTTATTCAATCCCAAAGCATGATACGGAAGTAATTCGTAATCAATGACTTTCATATTTGGTTTAAAAGAAATGATTAGATCAACTATTTTCTGAATATCAGCAACGGAATCATTAAATCCTGGAATTACTGGTGTTCGAAAAGTAATATGACTATCCGGAAATTCTTTGCAAATGCGTTCTACATTATTCCAAATTAGCATTGGATCTACCCCGGTAAATACTTTGTGTTTCTCTCTATCTACCGATTTAAGATCAATAAAGAGAAAATCAACAAGCGGGATAACCTTAACAACACTTTCCCATCTGGCAAAACAAGTCGTTTCGATAGCTGTTTGTAGCCCCGATTTCTTAGCTTTGGTTAATAAAGAACGTGCAAAGTCCGGCTGCAAAAGCACTTCCCCTCCACTAAGAGTGATTCCACCTTGACTCCGGTTATAAAAAGCCTTATCCTCTACTACTCTATTTAGGATTTCCTCGACAGTTTTATACTCTCCAAAGATGGTCAAGGCTTTTGCCGGGCATATCTCTGCGCATTTTCCGCAATTATCACATGCGTCCTTTTCAATAACAGGCATATTTTCCTTCCAGACTATTGCTTTCTTAGTACACACCTTTTCACAGTACCCACAGCTCTCCTTACCAATGCACTTAGAAGTTTTTAATGCAACTTGAAAGTCAGGGTCAATCCCTTCCGGGTTAGCACACCAAGCACATTTTAACGGGCACCCCTTGAAAAATACCAATGTTCGAATGCCCGGACCGTCATGGACGGAAAATTTCTGAATATTAAATATTCTCCCTTTTTCCAAATTTCTCACCTCCACGGAGCTGTCGAGTTTTCATCGACAGCTCCTCTAGGTCATATACAATTCCATAACAACAATCTGCTAATTTTTATGCTTCCAATTCTGTTCTTGCGATAATTTCATTTTGCAATTGAGTTGACAAATCTACAAAATATGCACTATACCCAGCTACGCGAATAATCAAGTCCTGGTAATCTTCAGGTTTTTCTTGGGCAGCTCTCAATGTTTCACCATTCACAATGTTAAACTGCGCATGCCAAAGTCTTAAGTCACACCAGGTTCTAACAAAAGACATGAATCTTCTTGTCCCTTCTTCTCCCGCTACCGAAGCTGGTGAAAATTTAACATTCAACAGTCGTCCATTGCGGTGTGGATTGGTCATATTCTTGATATTACGGTTGGATATTAGCAATGCTGTCGGACTTTCAATCGCGCACCCTTGAGATGCGGCAACGCCTTCTGACAGAAATTCGCCAGATTTGCGTCCATTTGGCGTTGCGCCTATGATCTTACCCGAATAAATATGGTTGGTGATCGGTATCCAACGAGCACTGATAAATTCACCATGTACGCCACGGTGATTATCCAGAAAGTCCCAAATAATTTTATCTAATCCCTTGCCAATACTGTCCGCGTAGAGATCATTAACACCATATTTCGGTGCATTCAGCATTAATTGCCGTTCAACTTCGTATCCTTCAAAGTTAGCATCGACTGCGTTAACCACCTGATCCATAGTTAACACCTTATCGTCGTACACAAGTTTTTTTATTGCAGCAACTGAGTCAATCAATGTTGCAAGCCCTACTTGATCCAAGAACTGTTCTGGTAAGCTATCCGGAACATTCTGATGAATATCTATGCCAGCTTTTCTACATACTGGCGACATCATGGATTGGAATGGAGCAGCTAAAGCTTTTGCTTTCGCAAGATCTGCAATCGCTTGCTGTACAAGGGAATGGTAAGACAGGAATTCATATTGCGCTTTGATAGCTGCAAAGAAGTCGTCATATGTTTTGAAATCACGAGGATCACCTGTAGCCAAGCCATATTGTTCGTTGTTCAGAAGCGGAGAACGTCCATTATGTAATACCCAGTCAATAACCATAACCACGTTCTCATAGCCGCATGGATTAATATAACTTTCTCTATTTACGAGACGAGGATCAATACAACCATTTGTTGCATAGTTATATGCATCTTTCAATGATTCACCTTTTGCAAGATACAACGGGATGATCTCTTCGTCATTTAAGATTTTTGGATAGCCTTGCCCTTCTTTAATAACTTCACAAATATATTTCAAAAACTCATCCGGAGTGTTCGCATGAATACGAACAATGAAATCTGGATAGATCGTTGGAAGACCTCTTCTAGAATCCAGAATCAAATAAGACAATTCATTTGTTGCGTCTTCTCCATCAGGAGTTTGTCCACCTAAAGTAACATCACAAAACTGTGCATAACCATCATGCATGTTACCAGCTGTTTCAGCTGAGAAGAGAGGCGGAATGTGTGCTAAAGCAACCCAGAAGCTTTCGAGCCACTCTTTTGCCTCTTCTTTTGTCAAAGTTCCATTAGCAATATCATTTGCATAATATGGATACAGAAGTTGGTCCATTCTGCCAAGGCCTAGCCCTGCTCCAATATTTTGTTCCAGTCTTCCAAATACATTGATAAACCATTCAAATTGGAGCGTCTCCTTAAAATCTCTAGGTGGATTTTCTGATACCCAGTAGCAGTTAGAAGCAATTTTTTCTAACTCTGCTTTTCGTCTTATATCCGTTTCCCGAGAGGCTTGTCTTTCTGCTTCTTTTCCATAACGCTTCATAAACAACGAGAAGGCTTCAAGAGTAATAAGAGCTGCTTCCCAATATGTTCCATGAAGTGCATATTCTGCTGGGATTTTCTTTGATTCTTCTAAGCGCTGCAATGCTTCTTCACGCATACCAACTATGCCCATGTCAAATAGGCTCTTATAGTCATAACACCAAGCGATCGAGCTTCTCCCAGCGCTTGCTGCTACCACAATACCCGTTTGACGACTACTATTGTTTGGATCAGTTCCAAAAATTATTCTTCTCGTATCTTTTGGTAGATTATCTGCATAAACCTGAGCAAAACTACGAGCGTTCCAATAGGGATATAGTACCTTTTCAATGTATTCAAGATCCTCTGGTGCTACAAAATATGGACTAGCTACTCGATCTTTACTTCCTCTAATTTCAACTAAAGCCGGTCCTTCAAGTTCAGGATAAAGGAGCCCTCTTCGCCCTGGCTTTGTCGCAACTTTACCTACAATCAGCTCATCTTCATCTATGATGACATCGAGTTTTTCCGCAACATTTTTTAACGCGTATGCCCAACGAAGTGATAAAGGTTTCCCTTCCGTTTCCATGAACGATTCCGTGAAATATTTTGCACGAGAAATATCCATCGTAATAGGGGTTTCTTTTAAACGCTTCAATGCGCGTAAAGTCCTGTCGCGATGCGTTACTGGGATAGAATCTGGATGTTCGATCCATTCTTCTTGAGCTGACAAGATTTTTGGACAACAACTCATACTATCAACTCCTCACATTTTTGATAATCCGAATTTATCTTTACTATAATTGTATTATATTTCACCAAAGGAATTTTATAAACTGCCTTTTCTCGAGGTTATTCCTCGAAAAAAGCGCGGAAAAAAAGCCTCCAAACCCGGAGACTTTCGAAATCAAAAATTCGAGAACTCTTCTCGTATCAAATCCAATACAATCGCATGTTCTCTAGAGTGTTTATTTTCATCGGAATAGATCATCATCCAATCCACCAACATATTTTGGTTTTTTAAAAAAGAACGTTTGATCTTTCCGCCCTGAAAATCTTCACAATTAAATATAGAGATTAAATTTGTAAAAATGCCGACAACATCAGGATTTGTTTTTATAAGATCCCATTGTTCAAAGGATGATGGCAGAGCAATGGTTTTATGAAAGTATTTGTAGTAGTCGTCAAACAATCCATACATACTGTTTTTAGAATAACAAACGACATTGAAAGTATTCATATCTTCAATTTTGACTTCTTTTGGTAAGGAAAGATTGCCATTGTAATATAGATAACCTGTATCATGATACATACATTCACAGTACAGATTTTGCGTTTCACATTTTTCATACAATTCATTAAGGTACTTGTGTTCGCAAGGTTCGAAAATAATTGCATCTGGAGTTTCCTGGATTATCTTTAGGATATGTTTGCTGTTTTCCGTATATACTTCTACAGGAAAATCATATTTTGAGAACACAATGCTCAACATATTTTGCAGAAACATACGTCGAATAATAGGTGGCGCAATGACTTTAACAAGATTATTTTCATTTTTCCCTGGAGCTATTGAGTGCCAGTATCCTATATACGATAGAATTTTTTCTGCTTGCTGAAAGATAAGGCTTCCTTCTTTTGTAAGATACATCCCCTTTTTGCTTCGCTGAAAAAGTTTATAACCTAATTCTTCTTCTAATTTCGAAATACCAGAATTGATTGTAGATTCACTTGCAAACAAATTTTTTGAAGCACATGATATTGTGTTGCAACGCGCTACTTCAACAAAATACTCAATATACTTGATATTCATAATCAATTGCTCCTTCTTATGGATTGGTTATTATATCTATCAACTTATTGGCTCAGTTGATCATATCGTATAAAGCAAGTATTCGCATAATTATTTCACAATATTATTTTTACTACTATATACTGTTTAATCTTTCTTTCCTTTAGAGAAGCAACTCATATAGCGAAGGCTATAAACTCAAGTATTTAAAGTTGCCAAGAACAAGAAAAGCTTTTTCTACATATAAATTGACAATCTGTAGGAACTCAGCCTTTAAATTATATTCATCAGCTCTAAATTAGCAAGTAGCCTTCCTATTATAGTCATTACTATTTTGTAGGATTACAATACATGTGTTACAACGAAATAAAATAGAAATGCGGAAACCCC
>ERZ1034984.1337-NODE-1337-length-23575-cov-10.835034_pt1 | contig 23575 bp, 13 predicted proteins | sample MGYA00520589_ERZ1034984 | MGnify/ENA primary metagenome ERZ1034984 (study PRJEB33766, sample SAMN09781790) | gut metagenome | biome: gut microbiome | host: Homo sapiens | place: Madagascar | study: EMG produced TPA metagenomics assembly of the PRJNA485056 data... | reverse complement strand
GATCAGGGATACGATCCGTTCGAGCCGGGCCATTCCACGCCCGAGTTCGAGCAGTTCGCACGCGAAAATCAAAAATATCGGAAGGCGAGTCACGCTCGCGGCGGCGCGTCCGCGCAAAAGCGCACGTCGTCTGCGGGCGCGCGCTCTCGCTCTGCCGTCGCAGGTAATGCCGGCTCTCGAAGCGGCTCGCGTTCCGCTGGCTCTCGCAGCGGCTCTTCTCGTGCGGCTGCTCCTACGGGAAGGGGCGGCTCGCCGTCTTCCGGCGGCTCGGGCAAGCACGCTTCGCGCGGCGCAGACAAGACGCTATCGCAGGCGCGCGCCGCCGACAGCTGCAAAACGGCAGGTCGAACGGCTGCCCCTATGGGGAAGGCCCCCTCGCGCCCGTCGCGGCCCGTATCTTCGCAGCCTCCCCTGCAGGCGCCCGAGCCTCAGCCCGTGCTCGCTCGTGCGCACAGCAAGGCGCACAACGTCGTAGGGGTTCTCGTCTGCGTGCTGCTGGCGATCGCACTCGAGGTGTTCGGCTACAACTTCCAGTTCTTCTACTCCATGACCTATCCCGATGCGGGAAGCTATCTCGTCAACGGGACGCAGCCCTCGCAGGTGGGCACGATCGCGCTCGATTCCTCGTCGAGCTCCTTTGAGATCACGGGGCTCAACTCCACTGTGCGCTCCATCCACTTCACGCCGGTGCTCTCCGATGCCGCAGGTGCCGCGAAGGCGACCGACAGCAAGATTCAGGTTGTCATCTCGCTCGCCGACGAGGGCAACGCGAACTACTACGCGAACCCGGCCGTATCGGTCGACCCCGCCGACCCCGCGACCACTTACATCTCGCTCGACCCCGCTGGCAAGTGCCATTCCATTAAGGTGAGCATGACGAACTTGAAGGATATCGGCGCAGTTCAGGTGTCGGGTATCTCGCTTAATCAGAAGGTTCCATTCGATTTCGACCCCCTGCGTGCGGGCTCGGTGCTCGCTATTCTGCTCGTTCTCTTTGCGCTGCGCCCGGCATCAGGGCTCTACAGTCGCGTTCGCGACTCGCGCCTGGCGAGCCACCGTATTCTGCTTGTCGTGCTCGTCGTCGTGCAGTGCGTGGTCGTGCTTGCGCTCGTGCTCTCCAACTCGCACTACGTGTCCTTGACGCAGACGCCATCCTACGAGAACCAGTTCCAGTATCAAAAGCTCGCCGTTGCGCTCACTCAGGGGCATCTGTACTTGAACGACGTGCCCTCCGACGCGCTGCAGGCGATGGCGAACCCCTACGATACGCAGGCGCGCGCGGCGCAGGGCGTGCCCTATCTTTGGGACCACGCGTACTTCCACGGGAAATACTACGTCTACTTCGGCATCCTGCCGTGCCTGGTGTTCTACGTGCCCTGGCTGCTTGTGACGCACACGGGCTTCCCGACGTGGCTCGGCATCGCCATCTGCGACTGCGTCTACGCGGCAGGACTTATGTACCTGCTCTCGGCGGTGTGCCATCGTTGGTTCCCGCGCACGTCGATCGGGGTGCTTGTGGTGCTCGACGTGATGCTGTTCGTCGCGGGCGGAGGTGTCATCCTGGCGCGTACGCCGTCGATGTATTTCATGCCCGAGGCGATGTCGCTCGCGCTCGTCTCGTGGGGCCTGGGGCTGTGGGTCTCAGGTACCTCGCGCGGCTATATCGAGCGAGGGAAGATCGTCCTCGGCGCGCTGCTCATCGCGCTCACCATGGCGTCCCGCCCGCAGATGGTGCTCTCCGCGGTGCTCGGGCTCGTCCTTTTCTGGCCGTTCCTTCGCGACTCGAAGGGCGATCGAGGGGCTAGACGTGACGTTATGGGTGCCTTCAAGGTGGCGATGGTACCGTTTGTGCTGGTCGCTGTCGCGGTGCTGGCTTACAATGCCGCGAGATTCGGCTCACCGTTCGATTTCGGCGCGAACTACAACCTCACCACGAACGACATGACCCACCGAGGGTTCCACCTTGACCGCATCCCGTTCGGGCTTTACGCATACTTGTTCCAGCCGCCCGTGTTCGGCAGCCAGTTCCCGTTCCTGCGACAGGCCTACCTCGACCCGGCGTACCAGGGCATCACCATCTACGAGCCCATGTTCGGCGGTTACTTCTTCCTGTACCCGATGGCGCTGGCTGTTCTGGGCATCGTCATCGGGCGCGTGCGCGTACAGCTTAAGGAGAAGCGACTTTTGCCGCTGTTCGTGGCGCTTGTGTGCGTGGCCTTCGCGCTGTGCATCTTCGATTTGCAGGGCGCGGGCATCCTCATGCGCTACGTGTGCGATTTCGGGTTGTTCTTCGCACTGGCGGGCGCGATTGTCTTCCTTGCGCTTCTGCAGGTCAAGAGCGAAAAGCGCCTCACGAAAGATTGGACGACGCAATTCTCTGCCATAGGCTCGCGCGGGGCTGTTGCGGCGGCGGGCGAGGGTACCGAAACCGTATCGGTGTACCGTATCTCGCTGTACTTCATGTTCGCGACGCTTGTGCTCATGGTGGTTATGAACGTCATGCTCTGGAACGCTTTCGGCATGTATTGATGTCGGCGCATCCCCGCTGTTCCTCGCTTGGTTTCGCCACTTTGCGTGTGTTCCCTTGCATATACCCCTAGAGGGTATATAATGCCGACTGAAAGATACCTCCAGGGGGTATGTGAAAGAAAGGAAAGGTTGCGATGGCGAAGGCAAACGGCAAGCGCTCGGTAGAGGATGCGAACAAGCTTTCGGCTGATGGCGAGCTCGCCTCCTGCGAAAGCAAGGGCCCGCGCGCGCAGAGCTGCTGCTGCCACCATAAGGCCACGCCGCGCTCGGAGGAGCTCCAGCACAACCTGCAGAAGCGCCTCAATCGTGCAATTGGCCAGCTCAACGGCGTGAAAGCCATGATCGATGACAACCGCTACTGCGGGGACGTCTTAACGCAGCTCGCTGCCGCGGAGTCTGCCGTGCACTCCATTTCCGCCATCCTTCTGCAAAACCACCTGGAAACCTGCGTCGTCGAGCAAATCGAGGCGGGTAACACCGCCATCATCGATGAGGCGATGCAGCTTATCAAGAAGTTCGCGAGGTAGAAGATGACCCAAAAACAAACCTTCGACGTCTCGGGCATGACCTGTGCTGCCTGCTCCGCCCGCGTCGAGAAGACGACATCGGGCGTCGTCGGCGTCGAGCACGTTGTGGTGAACCTGCTGAAGAACTCGATGGAGGTGGAATACGACGGCAATCCCGCCACGCTCGCCGCGATCAGCGCGGCGGTCGAGAAGGCGGGCTACGGCGCCGCGCCTCGAATCGAGGCCGTCGCAGCCGCAGGTGCCCCGAGCGGCGCAGCTCCCTCGGCCGCGCGGGAAAACGCCGCCGCGAAGGAGGCGGCGCACGTGCGTATGCGGCTCATCGTGTCGTTCGTGTTTACCATCCCTTTGTTCTACTTATCCATGGGGCACATGTTCGGGTGGCCCATCCCCGGTATTTTCCTGGGTCATGAGAACATGCTCACGTTCGCATTTACCCAGTTCCTGCTCTTGTTACCCGTGGTTTTCGTGAACTTCAAGTTCTTCCGCGTGGGTTTTAAGACGCTCTTCCACGGCTCGCCGAACATGGACTCGCTCATCGCGCTGGGCTCGACTGCCTCGACGGTCTACGGCATCGTCGCGATCTACCGTATCGGCTGGGGAATGGGGCACGGCGACGTCGATTTCGCGCACATGGCGGCGATGGATTTGTACTTCGAGTCGGCGGCGATGATCCTCACGCTGATCACGCTGGGCAAGTACTTCGAGGCGCGCGCGAAGGGGAAGACCACCGACGCGATTGCGCAGCTTATGGACCTCTCTCCAAAAACGGCGATTCGCCGCAACGTCGACGGTGCCGAGGAAGAAGTCCCTGTCGAGCAGGTGCGACCGGGGGATATCCTCATCGTTCGCGCCGGCGCGAGCGTGCCTGTCGACGGAGTGGTGATCGAAGGCGAGGGCACGGTCGACGAATCCGTCATCACTGGCGAGAGCGTGCCGGTGGAAAAGGGCGTGGGAGCTGCGGTTACGGGCGCGACGGTGAACCGCACGGGATGGTTTGCCATGCGCGCCGAGCACGTGGGCGCCGACACCGTGCTCGCAGGGATCGTGCGCATGGTCGATGAGGCAACAAGCTCTAAGGCTCCTATCGAAAAGCTCGCCGACAAGATTTCGGGCGTGTTCGTGCCCGTGGTCATCGCGATCGCGCTTCTCACCTTCATCATCTGGATGTTCGTCGGTGCGGGCGTGGCGATCGCTCTTTCCCACGCGATCAGCGTGCTCGTCGTCTCGTGTCCTTGTGCTTTGGGCCTTGCCACCCCGACTGCCATCATGGTGGGGACGGGCCGCGGTGCTGCGAACGGCATCCTCGTGAAGTCGGCAGAGGCGCTGCAGACCGCGCACGGCGTGAAGACGGTCGTGCTCGACAAGACGGGAACCATCACGAAGGGTGCGCCCGAGGTGTGCGAGGTGCTGGTGGTCAAGGGGCGTTCGGCGTTCGCTTCGGATGCCGCGGGTCGCGTCGGTGGAGCCCCGAGCGCAGCAGACGGCTTCGGCGGCGCCCACAAAGCGAGTTCCGCACGAGCCGAACAGTCCAGTGGACTGTTCGCGCGAGTCAGGACTGCCGAGCGACTGGGTGCTGCCGAAGCCGTTCAAACCTCTCAGGTTGACGCTCAAACACTCGCCTTCCTTTCCCTTGCCTACTCGCTCGAGAAGCGCTCGGAGCACCCGCTTGCGCAGGCAATCGTGGCATACGCCGAGGCTCGCGGTGCGATGGCGCAAGAAGTCGAGCGCTTCGAGCAGATTCCCGGCGGCGGGCTTCGCGGAGTTGTCGCTGGTCGCACGTGCCTCGCCGGCAATGCGCGGCTCATGGAAGACGGCGACGTTGATGCGGCGTTTGCGAGCGAACAGGCGCAGCGCCTTGCCGACGAGGGCAAGACGGTGATTTACTTCGCGGTCGATGGCTCGCTTGCAGGACTTATCGCTCTGGCCGACGAGCCCAAGCCCCGAAGTGCTGCGGCGCTTGCCGAGCTCTCGCGCATGGGCATCCGTACTGTCATGCTCACGGGCGACAACGAGCGCACGGCGCACGCTATCCAGAAGCGCGTCGGTGCCGACGACGTCATCGCCGGCGTGCTGCCTCAGGGTAAGGAAGAAGTCATTCGCGACCTGCAGAAACAGGGGACAGTCGCCATGGTGGGCGACGGCGTGAACGACGCTCCCGCCCTCGCGCGCGCCGATGTCGGCATCGCGATCGGCGCGGGCACCGACATCGCCATCGACAGCGCCGATATCGTGCTCATGAAAAGCGACCTGGCGGATGTGCCTGCGGCGATCTCGCTTTCGCGCGCGACTATGCGCAATATCAAGCAGAACTTGTTCTGGGCGCTCATCTACAATGTGATCTGCATCCCCGTGGCGGCCGGTGCGCTCTCGTTCGCGGGCATAACCTTAAACCCCATGATCGCCGCGGCGGCGATGTCGTGCAGCTCGGTGTGCGTGGTGTCGAACGCGCTTCGCCTTCGCGGCTGGAAGCCTGTGGTGCTCGGCGAGGTGGCATCGGCGCTGGAACCCGAGGCTGCACCCGATGTCGCATCCGGGGTTGCGCTCGCAAGTGAGGCGGGTGTGCCCACGATGGACGGGCCCTCTGCGGAAGACGGCGATGGGTCGCCCGTTTCCGCTGGTCATAGAGAAGAAGTGCAAACCGTGAAACCGAAGGAGATCATCATGGAAAAGAAGCTGTCCGTCGAAGGAATGATGTGCCAACATTGCGTTGCCCACGTGAAGAAGGCGCTCGAGGGCGTCGAGGGCGTTGAGGAAGCCGTGGTCGACCTCGATTCCAACAGCGCGACGGCGAAGCTTTCCGCCGACGTGGCCGACCAGGTGCTTGTCGACGCCATCGTCGATGCGGGATACGAAGCGAAGGTAGTCGAGTAGCAAGCCACGCTCTCGCCCCCCTAATTCGCCAAAGTCCACCGGAAGGAACGCACTCATGGCTGAAAACGCCGAACCGAACACAACCCCCGCACCTGATGGGCGCCCGCTCGTTGCGCGAACATCCCCTCTCGAGGATCGATGGGGAAGGCTCTCCATCGTGTTCGGCCAGGACGGCGTCGAGCTTCTTGCTGGCAAGAAAGTGCTCCTCTTTGGCTTGGGTGGTGTGGGCTCGAACTGCCTCGAAGCCCTTGCGCGCGGCGGCATCGGGTCGTTTGTGCTGGTCGATTGCGACGTCGTGCAGCCCTCGAACGTGAACCGCCAGGCGGTCGCCTGGGAGAGCACCATCGGTCGGCGCAAGACAGACGTCGCACGCGAGATGGTGTGTGCGATCAATCCCGAGGCCCAGGTGGAAACGGTCGACGAGTTCATCCTGACGGAGAACCTGCCCGCCTTCCTCGATGCGCGCGGCGATATCGACTTCGTGATCGACGCAATCGACACGGTCTCGGCGAAAATCGCCCTCGCGAAGCTGTGCGAGGACCGGGGCCTTCCTCTCGTGTGCTCCGCGGGCGCCGCGGACCGCTTCTTTCCCGAGCGCCTCGCGTTCGCGAACATCTACGACACGCATGATTGCGGACTTTGCCGCATCTTGCGCAAAGAGGCACGCAAGCTCGGCATCAAGCGCTGGACCATCCTGTACTCCGATGAGCCCTCGGCGCGCGAGCTTTTGGGCACCCCGCGCCTGCCCGAGCCCGAGCAAGTGCCCGGTGAGCGGCGCCGGAAGCTTCCGCTCGGCACCACCTCATGGATGCCGCCCATCATGGGGCAGATGATCGCGGGCTATGTGATCTGCTCGCTCCTCGGCTTGGAAAACGGCGGGCGATCGCTGTGATGGAGGGGATCACGCTCATCGACACGCATTGCCACCTGGACTTTACGGGCAATGCGGCGGAACTTGCTGCTGCGTATGCCGCATGTGGCGGCGCGCTATCGGGAACCTGCGATCCGCACGATTTCGAACGGGCGCGCGCGGAGCTCGCTCGCTTCGCCCCGCGTGTGCGGGTTGGCTTGGGGCTTCATCCGTGGTGGGTCGCCGATGGCACCTGCGGGGAAGGGGAAGTCGCGCTGTTCGAGCGCCTGGCTCCCGCCGCGCCTCTGATCTCGGAAGTGGGGCTCGACTTTCAGTCGCGCCGTGCCGATACGCGCGATGCGCAAATCGAGGCGTTCGAGCGCGTCTGCGTTGCCTCGGCGCGCCCGCTTGGGGAAGGGAAGGCCGCAGGTCGGCTCGCCGCTCGCCCATCGGCGGAATTCCCGCGGCGCATCATGTCGATCCACTCCTCGGGGGCAGCGACGTGCACGCTCGACGTGCTCGAACGCACGGGATGCCTCGATGCCTGCACCTGCATTTTCCACTGGTTTTCGGGCTCGCAAGAGGAGCTGACCCGCGCAATCGAGTCGGGATGCTTCTTCTCCGTGAACGAGCGCATGCTCAAAACGAAGCGCGGTCGTGCCTATGCGCGCGCTATTCCCGAAGAGCGCCTGCTCATCGAGACCGACTTCCCGAGCAAACCTGCCCCTACGACGATTCCCCAAGAGGTCGCCCCGCGCCTCGAGCGCACGATGTCGTTACTTGCTGAAGCGCGCGGCGCCGACGAGCGCTTGTTGGCTGCAACCGTTGCCGCCACAAGCGAGCGCATTCTCCTCCCATAAGGAAAGAGAGGCTATCCCTCAAAGGGGACAGGCATAGCGACAAGCGCAAGAAGGTTATCATTTCGCCAAAATGCCGTCGACTTCAGTTAGAAGCCTTAGTAACATCCCAATTACAAGACCAAAATCAAGACGCCATAACAGTAACCTATAGCTAACTTTATGAAGTTTCCATGAACTAACTTAAAAAGGAAGCAAATCGATAGATTTGAAAGTTAGTTAAGGGTTACAGTGGCCCGGTGCACTTAGAGTTACCCATATGTAACTTGTGGCCGAGTTCAGCCGATAGGCTGCCGACGGTTTGTCCAAAACAATAAGGAAGCTCACCGTCAGTCGAAAAGCCGTCCCAAGTTTCTCGAGAGGTAACAGCCCTAATGTGGAAATGACGAGGAAAGGAAGTGGGATGGAAAATAATTCGCAACCGAACGACAAGGGAGCCGCGAGAGCAAGCCTTTCGCGCAAGGATCCCCTGGTGGCGGCCCTGCCGCGTCGTGCCACAAATGTAGTTTTGGCGGCGACGCTGGCTGCAAGCATGGTGCCTTCGGCGGCGTTTGCGTCGTTCATGGACGAAGTGAACCAAGCCACGACGCAGAACCAGGGCGAGGTTTCTCAGAACCATGACGCCATCGACCAGGCGGACGAACTGTATGCGCAATCCATGGCTGAAGAGGGAACGAGCTCTGCGGTTCAGACCTTGGCTACAACCGCCGACGATACGGCAGCATCCCTTGACCATGCGAACCTGCCCGATGGTCAGTACAGCGTGAACATCAAGATGATGAACGCCAACAGAAAGCAGGTGTCCATGGCCAACGGCGCCGTGGGCAATGTGGTGGGCAATGACTATTGGCACCAGATGACGCTTGACGTGGTGAACGGCGAGTACTGGTTGACCATGCGTTGGGTGCCGCTTGACCGTATGCTCGGGAGCGCGCACTTCGTCGGCTATCTGGCGAACCTGTCCTACTTTGAGGACTACACGACTACGCCGTACATCAAGGGCACGCAGGTCGACGCCAAGGTGCTCTCGCGCTATGTCAACGAAGACGGGACGCCTGTCTACGACAGCTACAACGACCCGTCGTCGTCTTCGTTTGTCGGAAACAACGTGTACCCGAAGGACGTGCAGATCAAGATCTCGGGCAGCGCTCTCGAGGACGGCTATCAGCCGGTGCATGTGTTCGTGCCGGTCATGGAGGCCATCATGACGGGTGCTGGCGACCAGAACTGCTATGTGCAGCTGGATTGGGACACTCTGTCGACGAACTACCTTTCCGCGGATAAAAGCGAGTTGAAGAAATCTCTCGATGTGGCCAATGCCACCGAGCAGGGGTCTAAAAGCGATGATGCGTGGAGTGCTCTTGAGGCGGCCATCGCAACTGCTCAAGGCGTCTACGACAACGCCTCCGCTACCCAAGATGACGTGAACAGAGCCACCACCGCGCTCGACGCTGCCGTGAAAACCTTCCAGGATTCGGCGGATGTTTCCTCGAATGATCCCTACGAGGGCAAGCTCGAGCAGGGCGTTCGCTACAAGACCGCCCAGCTGCTCTATAACGCCGATGGCAGCGATTTCAAGTCCTCCGATGGTGAGCCCAATGTGCTGAACGGTTTTTGGACCACGTTTGAGACTGTGGACAACGCTGATGGCAAATATGCTGTGACTATCGAAGATCCCTACAATACGGCGACTCCGGCAACCGATCCCGTTGCGGACTCCGTCGCGTATGTTGCCTCCGATGGCTCTGTCAAACAGGCGGTTAAGGTGTGCGACCGTAAAAAAAGGGTCGGAGAACAGCCGTCAGACGGAATGGGTGGTGTATACCGACAGCCTGAACGAGAAGATCCAGCTGAATCTGTCCTACACGATTGATGGTCAGGCGAAAACCCAGACCGTGTATTTGCAGCCGGCAAAAGAAGGCGCGACGCTGGTCACAAGCCTGCTCAGCGCTCTTTCCGGAAGCGGCTATATGAAGTCGTCGGATACGGATTACTCGCCGTTGTATCTGGCGATTCAGGATGCGAAGGCCGTTGAGCAGGGCAAGAAGACTGCGGAATCATACGCCGCTTTGCAGCAGGCTATTACCGACGCGCAAACGGTGCTGGACAGCAATAACAAAAAGCAGCCTTCGGTGAACACCGCCACGGAAACCTTGAAGACGGCGGTCGAAACCTTCAATGAATCTGCGGATTACGTTGACCCGTTTGAGGGCAAGATCGTCCAAGGCGAGATGTATCAGCGCGATGCCGAGTTCGTCGACGCATCGGGCAACAAGCTGTCTTCGAACCCTCTGTCCGGTACCGATTGCTTGAGCACGTTCGGTCTGTCAACGGACGGAGATTCCAAGTACTACGTCACATTCAGGAACAACTACAACACCCAATCGAACTTGCGCGACAAGTATCCCCAGGTCACTGCTATCGAGTATAAAGTCGGCAACGTTTCTCAGTCCGCCGTGCTGACCTGCGATCGTTCGGTTGGCAACAACATTCATTACGGCCTTTGGAAGCTCGGCCTTGACGATTTGACCCAGCAGGTTGAATTGACCGTCCACTACACCATGTCATCTGGCGAGCAGAAGTCCGACGTCATCTACTGTACGCCGCTTAAGGCGGACGCGAAGTTCGGAACGTACTTGGATGTGGTTTTGGACAAGGCGGTTTGGTGCGTTGCGGCAAAGGGCACGAAGGTGGACTATGCTCCGCTGTACGCTGAAATCCAATCTGCTAAGGCATTGCAACAAGGTGATCATTCCGATGAGAGATGGAATGCGCTGCAAGACGCCATAACTGCCGCTCAGATGGTTCTCGATACGGATACCACCGACGGGAACACGCAGGAAAAGCTTGATGCTGCCGTAGCGGACCTGCGGGCTGCAGTCGATGAGTTCAATAAGAAGGAGATCGTCAATTCCTACGAGCTTGAAGTGGGTAAATGGTACGGCGTGTATGGTGGCTACACCGCGAAAAGCGACATGTCGTCTAAGGGTCTGTTCTCCATGTCCGACTACCGCTTCACCGAAGACGGCACCTACGACTTGAACGTCTGGTTCCTTGCCACGGAAAAGCCGACAATGGTGAAATACTCCACTGAAAATGATCTTTCTCAAGCCGAGACCGCATGGATGTCTAGCGCCATGACTGCTCGTTTGAACATTTCGGAATTGAGCAAGCTGTTCATGTGGGTTACCTACACGGATTCAGAGGGTGCCCTTCATGAGAACGTTCCGTTCACGGTCGACTACAAGTACCTGAGCAAGGGCAATTTCAGCTTGCGCGATAACCAGCTTGATCAGGGCTATCTGTATGCGGCCTTGCAATCCGCCAAGGCAATCGAGTACGGCGAGAAGAGCGATGAGGCTTGGGCTGCTTTGCAGGATGCCATCGCAGCTGCAACGAAGGTCCAGAAGACAAGCAGTTCCGAGAAGAGCCAAGCCGAGGTCGATAAGGCCACTGCCGATTTGAACGCTGCCATGGAAACCTACAACGCCGCTCCCAATGCGACTTCCCGAACGTATGGCTTGGAAGTCGGGAAGCAGTACTCCAATCTGTATGAGGAGCTGGTCGATGCAAGCGGAGCTGCTGCTCCTATCGGCGCCGAAAGCCCATTTTATGTATATGGTCCGTTGTACTCGCTGCAGCAAGACGGAACCTTCTCCATGGAAGTCGATACCCACGACAACGTTGGTTCCAACGCGAATGAAGAAGTGAAATCGTGCCTGGTCAGTGCTATTAAATGGAATACCAGCGACGATGAGTCGACCGCGAAGGACGCGGTGAAGGTGGGCGGTTACGTAGGAAACTACACGCCCGGCACCGGAAAATGGATGCTTGAAGGCGTTAGCGATCCGGCTCAGTTGTATTACTGGGTGACCTACACCGACGGTAATGGCGTAAAGCACGAGAACGAGAAGTACTCGGCGAAGCTGACGAAGCTCAACTCCTCGGATCACGGTTTCTTCGAGCAGAGCACGACCTACACAACCGACGATACGAAGCTCTATGCCGCGTTGAAGAAGGCGGAAGCCGTTCAAAAGGATGAGAACAAGACCGACTTGGCGTGGACCACGTTCGAGCTGATGCGCGAGACGAATTACATCTACTACGTCAACGAGGCCCTTGCGCGTCCGCAATCCGAGGTTGACGAGCATACCAAGACCGTTGAGGACGGAATCGCCCTGTACTTGAGCAGCCAAACCAACAAAGCCGATTTCAGTGCCTTGACTTCTTCTATCGCCGAGGCCAAGAAGGCTCTGGCTGATGCGAGCGCGATGCAGGACAAGGCCGCTGCCCTTCTTCAGGGGCAGATCGACGCTGCGCAAGAGATCGCTGATGACGGCAATTGCGGTCAAGAAGCCGTCGACAGTGCAAAGCAGGAGCTCGACGCGGTCCTGGATTCCTACAAGGCCTCCGCAACGAAGGCAAGCGTGAAGTCGCTCTCCGATGCGTTGGCCGAGGCCTGCAAGCTGAAGGATGCGGGAAAGGGCACGGCAGAATCCCTCGAAACCCTTGGGGCTGCCATTGCCACAGCTCAGGGAGTCTATGATAAGGCAACCGGGTTTGCTGGCAACCGCATCCTGGGCACCGATGCCGAGGTAGGTGAGGCGACCGTTGCCTTGAACGCCGCCATCGCCACGTTCAAGGAGGCAAACCCCGAGACTCCTCCTGCGGGCGACCTCGACTTCTCCAACCTGGCGGAGGGCACCTACACGGTGAACGTCGACATGTACAAGATGGACCGTGTGAGCAAGTCCATGTCCGACCAGGCCATCAACCACGAGGTCGAGCTGACCGTCAAGGGCGGCGAGTATTACTTGACCTTTGATTTCCAGGGGCTGAAGTACCTGGGGCAGTTCGGCTATCTGGGCTGGCTGAAGTACTACGACCAGGGCTACACCTACTCGTACGGATACCCCCAGGGCTCGACTTCCGATGCCACGGTGCTCACCACGCAGAAGAACGACGACGGCTCCGACGTGTACGACGCTTTCAACACCGACGGGTCAGCCGACAAGCTGTTCAGCGGGCTGTATCCGGACAAGGTGCGGGTCAAGTACGTGCAGACCGCGCGCGATGACGCCGACGGCTTCGTTCCACTGCGTGTGTTCGTGCCGGTGATGGAATCGATCAGCGCCGGCAGCGGCGAGCAGGACGTGCTGGCCAAGGTCGACAAGACGTCGCTTAAGAAGAAGGAAGACGCCGCCGTCGATGCGACCGAGCTGCAGGCCGCCATCGCTTCGGCCGAGAATGCGCTTGCCACCAGCAAGAAGGGCGATGCCGCGAACGAGAAGCTTCAGGCAGCCGTGGATGCTGCCCGCGCCGTTCTTTCCAAGGATGGCGTGACGCAGCCCGAGGTCGATGCTGCCTTGGCCGCGTTGCAAAAGGCTACCGACGAGTTCGACGCAGCCCCTGATGCGGTGGTCGTCGACAAGACGGGGCTCGCTTCCGCCATTTCCGAGGCCAAGGCTTTAGAGCAGGGCAAGAAGACCGATGACGCCTGGAACGCTTTACAAGCTGCCATCGCGAAGGCCGATAAGGTTAACAGCGACGCTGACGCCACGCAAGCCGATGTAACTTACGCACTGGAAGCGCTGACCAATGCTGTGAACACGTTCAAAGCCTCCGCCGATAAACCCGCGGAAAGCACGCTCGACTTCTCGAACCTGCCTGCCGGCACGTACAGCATCACCATCGACATGTACAAGATGAACCGCACCGACAAGTCGATGTCCGACGTGGCTATCAACCACAAGGCGAAGCTGACGGTCGACGAGAACGGCGAGTACTGGATTACCCTCGATTTCGGGAGCGTGAAGTCCGGCACCACCAACGGTTACCTGGGCAGCCTTTCCTACTACGACGACGGCTACACCTACAGCGGAGCCAAGGTCAACGGAACGCTGGTTGCCGGCACCGTCGTTGACTACCAGACCGGCGTGGACGGCAAGCAGTATCCTAACCACGTGACGGTGAAGTTCGTGAAGCAGGCGCGGGAGGACTCCGATCGCTTCATTCCGTTGCAGGTGTTTGTCCCGGTGATGGAAGAAATCGCGGCCGACTGCGGTACGCAGGACGTGCTCGCGAAGTACGACCCGTCTTCGATTCAGAAGCTTGACGGCGAGATTCCCGACCAGACCGAGCCGGGTGTGAACGGTACCGATACCCCCACTGCAACGACGCCGACTACCACGACTGGTCCTACCACTGCGACGAAGGCTGGCGTGACAACGGCTACCAAGGCGTCGTCTAGCTTGGGGAAGACTGGCGACGCGGCAGCTAACGGCCTGATGGCAAGCGCGGTTGCAGGTATCGCCGCCGCGGCGGTTGCTGCATGCGCCGCTGTGCGCCGCCGCTTCGGCAAGCAGGAAGGCGAGGAGTAATCGATCATGCACACCCGCAACTCCTCTTTGCGCGTAAGCGCGATGTTTCTGGCGGTGTGCGCGGCTTGTACGGTAGCGCTGGCCCTTGCGGTCGGCGTTACCGCACTTCAGCCGGGTGCCGCCTATGCTTCCGACTACTATTCCGCCACGGCGACCCCGTGGTATCGCAACCCTGCAACGGGTATCATCGAAGACTCTGGCGGCGAGGACTCCGAGGTCTTGGGCCAGTCCATGACTGAGGGTTGCGTCTCGCCGAACGCGTTCCTCGAAATCGACGACGCAGGCAACCGCTATGTCACGTTACGTCTGGGCCTTATGGACAACATCAACAACGTGAACATCCTGGCCGATGATGACTGGGTGAATGCGTATTACCAGTGCTCGCCCCAAACCATCGCCGTCGATGGCGCCACCACCGATTTCCGCTTCCTCGTGGGAAGCGAGGGCGCTATCTTCCGCATCAACATGTACGTTGTGCCCATGGGTCGCGAGGTTATCTTCTATGTGACGCTCTCGGGCTTTTCGGAAGGCGTGAACAACGGCGGGTTCTACGTGGAAGGCTCGAGCGGTTCTTCGACGACGGCGACGCCTTCTGCGGGCACCGTCGCGGGGGTGACGGCGTCTACGGGGTCGGCCGTCACCGCGTCAACTGCGCAGTCGGGGGTTTCGAGTGCATCGACCGCGTCTCAGCAGCTGAAGGCCAAGATTGCCGAGGCCGAGCAGCTGCTGAAGAGCTCCACGAAATCCGACGAGCTGAACCAGGCACTGCAAACGGCCCTCGACGAGGCCAAGGCTGTGCAGGAGAAGACCGATCCCGCCGATGACGAGCTCAAGGCTGCTGCCGATAAGCTTGGCGATGCCCTGACCACGTTCAAGAACTCCGTTTCGGCCCAGTCCGTGGCGGGCTCCTCCGATGGCATCGAGGAATACGACGCCGCCGGCAACAAGGTGTCGCAGGACGACGGCGCATCGGCTGCTAGCGTGAACGTGCCCGTCTCGACCCTGGTCGTCGGCGGCGTGCTGCTGGTTGTGATTATCGCGGGCCTGGTGTGGTTCTTCGCGTATTATCGCCCGCGCCATGTGGGCGGTCCCTCGAGTGCCGCTGCCGCTGCGGCAGCGCCTGCGGGCGGGGCGTTTCGGCCCTATGAGGCCGGCCCTGCCGTGTTGCCCGAGGAGGGCGAGTCCACGAATGCATCCGCTTCATCTTCCGCATCTGAACAGGGGAGATAATTGTGACAAGCAGCTTCAACGCGTTTGCGCGGCGCGGCTGCACCCGACGCAGCGCCTTGACCCTCATGGGCCTTGGCGCTGCGTCGCTGGCGCTTTCCGGCTGCGTGAACCAGCATCCCGATCGCGATTCGGGCGAGGACGGCCAGCTGCGACTCGTCGCCACATCGCCCGCTTCCGCCGACATCACCGATAAGCTCAACCTCGACTTGGTGGGCGTGTGCTCAAGCTCCATCAGTTCCATTCCCGATCGCTACGCCGACGCTACGCAGGTGGGCACGGCTATGTCGCCTGACCTGGAGGTTCTTAAGTCGCTCGACCCGAGCTACGTCATTTCGCCGAACTCGCTGCAAAGCGACCTGCAACCGAAGTACGCTGGCGCGGGGCTTGCCTGCATCTTTCTGAACCTACGCAGCGTGGACGGCATGTACAAGTCCATCGAGGGCCTGGGCAAGAAGTTCAACCGCGAATCGGAGGCGAATTCGCTGATCAGCGACTACAACGCTTTCATGACGGATTATCGCCAGAAGAACGCGGGGAAGGAAAGCCCGCGCTGCTTGGTGCTGATGGGCCTGCCTGGCAGCTACATCGTTGCGACCGACAACAGCTACGTGGGCAGCCTCATGGCGCTCGCCGGCGGAACGAACGTGTACCAAGATACGGACATGGAGTTCCTGAACGCCAACACCGAGGACATGAAGCAGAAGGAGCCCGACATCATCCTGCGTTGTGCGCACGCGCTGCCCGACCAGGTTGTGGAGATGTTCAAGGAAGAATTTTCCACCAATGACATCTGGCGCCACTTCAAGGCCGTCGAGCAAGGGCGGGTCTACGATTTGCCCTACGATCAGTTCGGCATGAGCGCGAAGTTCAACTATCCTGATGCGCTGGATACGCTTCAGCCCATCCTGTATGGGGAAGGGTAGGCCGCCATGGTAAGTATGGGAAGGAAAGTCGCCGCCTTCTGCGTGGTTGTCCTGGGGCTGCTTTTGCTGTTCGTGTTCGCCGTGAACACCGGCAGCCTTCAGGTTTCGCCATTGCAGCTGTTCAATGGCTTGTTCGTGGCGTACGATCCCAATGTCGCAACCATCTATGACCTGCGTTTCCCGCGCATCTTCATCGCCATGGTGGGCGGTGCGGCAACGGCGACCTCGGGCGTGTTGCTGCAGGCGGTCATCCGAAACCCGCTTGCGGATCCGGGAATCATCGGCATCAACGCGGGCGCCTCTCTTGCCGCCATTTTGGTGACGGTGTTTGTGCCTGTACTGCTCTACTTCACGCCGCTGTTCGCCTTTGCGGGCGGATTGGTGGCGTTTGCCCTGGTCTACAGCTTGTCATGGAAGGGCGGGCTCTCGCCTTTGCGCATCATCCTGGTTGGTGTTGCGGTCAGTGCCATGTTCACAGGCATCGCGAGTGCGCTCGATAGCGGCACGGGTTCAAGCATGTCGAGCGTCACGAGCATCGTGGATGCTAACATCACGATGAAGACGTGGAGCGATTTTTGGACGCTTTTGGCGTACGCCGTGGTGGGCCTACTGCTCGCCGCGTGTGTGTGGAAGCGCTGCGATTTGCTGGCGCTCTCCGACAAGACGGCGCGCTCGATCGGCGTGAACGTGGACCGCACGCGCATCTTCGTGTCATGCATTGCCGTGCTTTTGGCCTCCATCTCAACGGCAATCATCGGCCCAATCAGCTTCTTGGGCCTGATCGTGCCGCATATCGCGCGCCTTCTGGTGGGGTCGGGGCACAAGACTCTCATCCCGTTCTCCATGCTGCTTGGCGCGCTTTGCCTGCTTTTGGCTGACACAGTCGGACGCACCATCGCTGCACCGTACGAGATTTCGGCGGCAATCATTATGAGTGTCGTGGGCGGCCCGGCCTTCATCCTGCTGCTGAGGAAAGCGAGGGCGAGCTATGGCGAATAGGGACGAGAACACGACGTACGCCCAGGTGGAAAGCGAGTTGCGGGGTGCAAGTGCTTTGCACGCTTCGGGCAGCTTGTTCACCATTCGGGGCCTAACGTTTGCCTACGGTGACCACGTGATCTTCGACGGCCTCGACTTGACGTTGCGCGAGGGGCTTGTGACCACGCTCATTGGCGCGAACGGCAGCGGCAAGACCACCCTGTTCAACCTGATGACCAAGCAGTTGCGCCCTCAGGCCGGGGATGTGTATCTTCGACGCGGCAACATCGCCTACATCGGATTGCGCGATTTCGCACGACTGGTTTCAATCGTGCATCAGAACAACACTGCGCCGGGCGATTTGTCCGTCGAGAAGCTCGTGCGCTACGGGCGCGAGCCTTATCACGGCATCGGTCAGGTTGCGAGCACTGAAGAGGATGACGCCATGGTACGGTGGGCTATCGATACGTGCGACCTGCGCGGATTCGCCGAGAAACCAGTGGCTTCGCTTTCGGGCGGTCAGCGTCAGCGCGCCTGGATCGCCATGGCGCTGGCTCAGGGCGCGCGCGTGCTTCTGCTCGACGAGCCCACAACGTATTTGGATGTCCGCTATCAGCTGGATATTCTGCGTTTGGTCCGCCGCCTGAACCGCGAGTTCGGCTTGACGGTGGTCATGGTGCTGCACGATATCAACCAGTCGCTCTATTACAGTGACGAGGTGGTGGCGCTTGCGGGTGGCCGCATTGTGGCGCAAGGCGCTCCCGAACAGTTGGTGACTCCGCAGCTGGTGAAGAAAGTGTACGGCGTTGACCTGGGGATAACCGAGATTAATGGTAAGCCTTTCGTGCTGGCGGTATAAGGCAGGTCTCCCCCTCGGGCGTGTTATCCTTGGTTGATTTCTTATCTAAGCCATGGTAAACTTTTTCAAATTTGTGAGAGATGTCAAACAGTAAGCAGGTACGATACGTGAACGAACAAGCTGCGCAAATCGAGCAGGGCGTTGCGGTTGAACAGGCAAACCAAGAAAACTTTCGCCTGCGCCACGGCCTGTGGGCGGCGGGAGGCTTTCTCTTCTTCGTGCTGGGGATGGCGGGCGTGGTGCTGCCGATCCTGCCTACGACGCCGTTCATCCTGGTAGCTGCCTTCTGCTTTGCGCGCAGCTCCAATCGTCTGAACGGCTGGTTTAAGGGCACGAAAGTCTACAAGATGGTGCTCGAGGGCTATATGACCAAGCGCTCCATGACGCTGCGGGCGAAGCTCACTATCCTTGTGCCAGTTACCGCACTTCTGGCTGTGGGCTTTGCCATGATGAGCAACGTTCCCGTCGGCCGCGCGATTGTTGCCATCGTGTGGGTGGGCCATATCGTCTATTTCGGTTTCGTCGTGAAAACGGAGCGCTAGGACGCTGTCCCACGTCAGCTGGGACGGTTTCGAAAGCCGAAGCCCTCGCCCGAGGTGATTTCGCTCCGGGTCAGAGCTCTTTGCGGCTTGCGCCCTCTTCGGCCTATGCGCCTAGCGGCCTTCAGCCTTGCGACCCCCTGCTGCCCTTCGCTGTAGAGGCGGCGCCCATCGCCGACCCTCCTCCTTGTGCGGGTGACGCTGGCCATTGCGCCCGCGCTCCCTTACAATAGGGCGGTTTGGCGATTTGGTAGGGAAGGAAAGCGGCCGCGTGAGGCGAATGGGCAAAAGCGATCGTGCCACGATGGTGGGCTTTCTTGCTCTCGTGTTCTGGAGCATGATGTTCGGGTTTGTGCGCCTGACCTCGCAGGGTTTCGGCGTCTTGCTCGGCGGCGCGCTCATTTACACGCTCGGCGCAATCTCGCTGTTCATCGTTTTGCGCCCGTCGGCACCGAGCGCTTATCCTTTGAAGTACTTCCTGGTTAGCGGCGGGCTTTTCGTGTTCTACGAGGCCGCCATAAGCGCCTCGATCGGCCTTGCCGCCTCGTCCACGCAAACGGTCGAGCTCAGCATGGTGAACTACCTTTGGCCTTCGCTTACCGTCCTTTTGAACTCAACGGCGATGCGCGGCGCTAGCGGACTTGCCCGCGCTCTGCCGGGTGCCGTGGTTGCGACGGTGGGCGTGATGCTTGCGCTTGGGGGAGACGCCGGCCTTGACGCGGGCGTCGTCGCGGCGGATATCTCCTCGAATCCGCTTCCGTTCGCCCTGACGCTCGCGGCGGCGCTTGCCTGGGCGTCCTATTCCGTTGTCACGCCGCGCATCACGAACGGCAAGGATGCCACGCCCTATTTCATGATCGGCGTCGCGGCGGTGTTCTGGGTGATGTTCGCCACCTCGGGCGCGCCTGTTCCCCAAAGCATGCCGTCAACAGGGTCGATTCTGGCGCTTCTTGCCGCGATGGGCTCGATCGCCGCGGGATACGCGTGTTGGAACCACGGGCTGCTGTTCGGCAACGTGTCGCGCATGGCGCTTGCATCGTATGATGCGCCCTTTCTCTCGGTGACGGCGAGCTCGATTATTTTAGGGCTCGCGCTGCCTGGGCTTTTCTGGGCAGGCGTTGCATTCGTCGTTGCAGGGTCGTTGCTGAACCTGCTCATGGGCAAACGCGCGGAGGGTCGCGGAGATAACTAAATCGGGAAGGGAAGGCTTGAGGAACTCACCCGATAGAAGGGCGTCTCTGGCTCTTCTGCGCCCTGACTGCTCGTTTTCTCACCGTTTGTCCGCTTTAATTCTGGTTTCGCGCGAATTTGCCGCTTTGCGCTGGTCTTTCGCTCGTTCTTCCAATACCATCAAGGTCGATTTGACCTTTTCTTTACGGAGGAACCCCCATGCATCCTTGCTCCGATGCCGAAGCGCTTGCTTTCGCCCAATCCGAACCTGCAGGAACCCGCACCGCCGCACTCGTTCGCGATGCCGCCGCGTCCGCTGAGGGCGCCATCATCGAGTGGCGCCGGCTGTTTCATCAGCATCCTGAGGTTTCGGGGCAGGAATCGCATACGCAGGAGATGCTCTGCGACGAGCTCGATCGCCTGGGGGTGGAATATCGACGCCTCGGCAACAACGGCATCATCGCGACGATTCGCGGGGAGGCCTCTGGGTCCTATGATGCAGCCGGTGTCCCTGCGCGTCGCGTGGCCCTTCGCGCCGACATCGATGCGCTTCCTGTGACCGAGGACACGGGCGTGCCGTTCGCCTCCGAGAATGAGGGCGTCATGCACGCGTGCGGCCACGATGCGCACATGGCCATGACGCTCGGTGCGATTCGCATTCTTCTCGAGATGAAATCGCAGCTCAAGGGCGAGGTTCGCATCTTGTTCCAGCCTGCTGAGGAAATCTCGATTGGCGCGCTCTCCATGATTGACGCGGGTGCGCTCGACGGCGTCGACGCCATCTACGGCGCGCACATCTGGAGCGAGGTGGACGCGGGTACGGTATCGTGCGCACCGGGTCAGCGCATGGCCAACACCGACTGGTTCCACATCGACATCGAGGGCGTCTCCGCGCACGGCTCCATGCCGCACAAGGGTGTCGACGCCGTTGTCGTGGGGGCGGAGATGGTGAACGGGCTGCAGGTGCTCGTTAGCCGCGACGTGTCGCCGTTCGATCCGGTCGTGGTCACCGTGGGCGAGTTCCACGGTGGCGAGGCGCGCAACGTTATGGCTGGTCACGCCTACCTTTCGGGAACGGTGCGCACCTGGACCGAGAAGCTGCGCCGCGAAGTTCCCGATCGCCTCGAGCGCATCGTGAGCAAGATCGGGCATGCCTTCGGGGCCAAGGTGAAGTTCACGTTCGAGGAGGGCAACGCGGGCCTCGCAAACGACCCCGTGTGCGCAGAGGTCGCACGGCGCGCGGTCGTGGACATGCTGGGGGAGTCCGCGGTGTCGGACTACCGCGGCACGCTTTCAGGTGAGGACTTCAGCGAGTACCTGAACATCGTGCCCGGCGTGTTCTGCTTCGTTGGAACGCGAAATCCCGAGGTGGGGGCTTCGCACCCGCAGCACAGCTGTCACTTCACCATCGATGAGAGCGTGCTCGCGAAGGGCAGCATGGTCGCCGCCCAATGGGCCTGCCGCATGCTGGCAGCGGAATAGCGGGCGTCGTCGTGCGTTCTTTGCTCATTCCCTGAGGGCCTATGGCTGCTTGCGGGCGCTTCGCCCCGATGTCGCCGGAGCTTCCTCGCGGCTGCGCGTGCCAGGTTCCCGTGCGCCTTCCTCGAAAAACCATCATTTGTTCGCTGTGTTAGCCATGCAAAACTTGCCACTTGCTGCTATGATTAAACGCGAGAAAACAGCTGCGCATCCACACTTGCAAACACACTCCGCGCGCATACCACGTAAGCGATTCGAGGCATATCCATGGCGTTCGTACATTTGCACAATCACACCGAATATTCCCTGCTCGACGGCTTGACCCACGTGAAGGATATGGTTCGTCGCGCCGCTGATCTCGACATGCCGGCGGTGGCTATCACCGACCACGGCGTCATGTCGGGCGTGCCGGAGCTGTGCGACGCGTGCACGGCGGTCGAGAAGGAAACGGGCAAGAAGGTCAAGCCCATCTACGGCTGCGAGGTCTACTTCACCACCGACGAGGAGCTGCGCAAGGACGTAAAGCCGAAGCTGTACCATCTGCTGCTCCTTGCGAAGACCAACGAGGGCTATCACAACCTGTTGCACCTGGTCAGCGAATCGCATGTCGACAACTTCTACTACAAGCCGCGTACGACGTTCTCCATGCTGCAGAAGTACGGCCACGGCATCATTGGCTCGTCCGCGTGCATCGCGGGCATCATCCCGAAGCTTCTGGACAACCGCCAGTTCGACGACGCGGTCGAGTGGGCGCGCCGTTTCGCGAGCTGCTTCGACGAGGGCGACTTCTACATCGAGCTGCAAAACCAAGGCCTGCGCACCGACGCCGGCATGACGCAGACTGAGCTCAACCGCCAGCTCACCAAGGTCGCCCAGCTTGCGGGCCTAAAGACCATCGCCACGAACGACTTCCACTACCTTAAGAAAGAAGACGCAAAGGCGCAGGATATCATGCTGTGCATCGGCACGGGTTCGGCGGTGAACGATGCGAACCGCATGCGCTTCGAGAACGACGAGTTCTACATGAAGACGGAAGAGGAGATGCGTGAGGCGCTCTCCGAGTTCCCCGAGGCGTGCGACAACACAGTCGAGGTGGCCAACAAGGTCGACGTCGTGCTCGAGCGCGACTCCATTCTGCCGCGTTTCCCCTTGCCAGAGGGCGAAACCGAGGAAAGCTGGTTTCGCAAGCAGTGCGAGTGGGGCTTGAAGAAGCGCTACGGCGACCCAGTGCCCAAAGAGGCATGGGATCGCTATGAATACGAAGCGGGCATCATCTTGCAGCAAGGCTTCCCGGCGTACTTCCTCATCGTGCAGGAATACATTGCCTGGGCCCGCAGCCAGGGAATCGGCGTCGGCCCGGGCCGTGGCTCGGCTGCAGGCGCCATCTGCACTTACGCCATGGGCATTACCGACCTCGACCCGCTTCCCAACGGGCTTCTGTTCGAGCGCTTCCTGTCGCCCGAACGTGTGGAGATGCCCGATATCGACGTCGACTTCGAAGATGAGCGTCGTCAGGAAGTTATTGAGCACATCAAGGAAGTCTACGGCGAGGACCACGTGTCGGGCGTCATCACGTTCGGCAAGCTGCAGGCTAAGAACGCCGTGCGCGATGCCGCCCGCGTACTCGACTACCCCTACAGCGTGGGCGACCGCATCTGCAAGATGATCGGCGACGAGCTTGGCGTCACCATCGACAAGGCGCTCGAGACGAACCCCGACTTGAAGAAGGCCTACGACGGCGAGGAAGACGTGCGGCAGGTCGTCGACGCCGCGAAGTCGATTGAAGGCCACGTGCGCGGCGAGGGCGTGCACGCGTGCGCGACCATCATCTGTCGCGACCCCATGGCCGACCACGTGCCCATGAAGCGCGACACCAAAGGCGGCGGCATCATCACGCAATATGACGGCCACTACACGCCTGACCTGGGCTTGCTCAAGATGGACTTCCTCGGCCTGCGCACCTTGGGCGTGCTTTCGCGTGCATGCCGTAACGTCGAACAGACGACCGGTATCAAGATGGTACCCGAGGAGATTCCCACCGACGACGAGGGCGCATTCGCTCTTATGCGCTCGGGCAACATGGACGGCCTGTTCCAGGTGGAAGGCTCGCTCTACGTGAGCCTGTTCGCGCGGCTCCCACCGCGCCGCTTCTCCGACATCGTCGCATCGATCGCCCTCAACCGTCCGGGCCCGCTCGAGTCCGGCATGGTCGACGACTATGTGAAGGTGGCAAGCGGCAAAACGCCCGTTCACTATTACGACGATCGTCTGCGCCCTGTGCTCGAGGAAACCTATGGCACCATGGTCTACCAGGAACAGATCATGCAGGTGTCCATGGTCATGAGCGGCTTTTCCGCCGGCAAGGCAGACAAGCTGCGCAAGG
>ERZ1034984.1336-NODE-1336-length-23577-cov-23.292492_pt1 | contig 23577 bp, 23 predicted proteins | sample MGYA00520589_ERZ1034984 | MGnify/ENA primary metagenome ERZ1034984 (study PRJEB33766, sample SAMN09781790) | gut metagenome | biome: gut microbiome | host: Homo sapiens | place: Madagascar | study: EMG produced TPA metagenomics assembly of the PRJNA485056 data... | reverse complement strand
TTCCAAAGCTCCACCGCGATATCCCCCTCACCATGGGGCTCACTGGGCATATACCGTTGAAGAGCTCTTTTCCTGCGATTGAAGATTTGTACCGAGACGTAGACAAACACATTGGCTTTTTTAACAATATGCGCCCGCACCAAAAGTTAGAAAGGCTGACTCCCAGTGAAGCTGAACGGAATTTCGCGAATAAAAGAGCATTTAGAAATTTTCAAGTGAAAGAGTCCAAAATACTCCTGCAGTATCACTTTAACAACAATAATTGCGACGTAAAGGATTTACTACCATAGAAAATTCTTTACCGAACAATTCTTCTAGTGCCTTTGTTCCATGAGCTTCTTTATAATTAATTTCTTCTGGATACAAAGGAATCATTTGAAGGAAGCAAATTTTCTTAAAATAAGAGAGATTACAAAATAAAGCATCTTGAGGATATGAAAAAGGGTATTCCAACCAAATTCCACATTGATTTGTTGTTGGAGCAAGTGGAGCATCATTTGTTATTATATGTCCTTGCCCTAGCCAAGTATTATATACAAATGGATACTGTGTTAAATATCGTAAACAGTTAAACGGCCATCCCCACTTAATATCATCTAATTGATGCATGTTCCAGTATGCAGGAACTGCTATTAATAATTCTATACGATTTGGAATATCATTCTCGGGAACCCGCATCTTACGACTTCCCATTCCACATGATACAAGTAAATAAAATGGATACTTAGTGGAAGGAGGTATTTGAAAAATATTAATTACCTGACTATTTGTGTTGAGTACATGGTAGATATGACTAATATCTCCAAAAAAAAGTTCAATATGACTCTTAATTGATTGAAAATCATTGGAGGAATATTTTTTCCCCATCCCAAAATAGTTAAAAATCATAAGAGCCTCTTTTTTTCTTGCTGTTAGCTAACCATATAGTGCAGGAACTAAAGTAGTATAATAGCTCATGAATGGGAAAATGCAATCCTTTTAGAATGAAAAATTCCCTGTAAAACTCTTGCAGCCAGTAAAACTATAAGCAATGCAAGCTCTCCTTTTGATTTGACTATCTGCATGAGTTATATATAATAGAACCAAGCGATCTCTGTGACTTGATTTTAGAGATCGCCTGAGTAAAAGTAAAACATTCTATTTGGTAAAAGGAATACCTTGTCCTAAGCAAGAGTAGAAATCTGTATTAGGCAAAAAGGCATAGTTTGTATATACAGAATTAACCTGCGACGGGAATTTAATGACTGTATATCCCTGAGCCATAGCCCTATCTGCAATGGCTCTTGTCACAACGTATTGTGTTGCTTCAGCATTTGCCGCGACATTAGGCGTATATCCCCATTTTAGAGCGACCGAAGGTTGGGTTAAATCTAAAACTTTTTGAGTTGAAAGATTTACCTTAAATTTAACAAAGTATTCTACTTGTCCTGTAGACAATCCTGGTGCATGATGCAAAACTTCTAAACGGGCACCATTCACCTGTCCAGATGCATAAAAAGCGCCACCAAACCTATTAGTTGGCCGAAAGCATTTAGGATCAATTCCACGTGCGACACTTGCTTGGGCAGTTTGGTTAGGAGCAAGATGGTAGACCGTTGTTCGACCAAACCAACGATGAATACTATGAATGCTACGATTATAAATCGAACGAGCTCCCCAAGACATGCAACTTAGTACAGCTCCAACAACTGGCTTCATAAGAATGCCAATGAACATATCAAAGCCTCCAGAAGAACGATAAAGTGGGTCATTTGGTCCTGGCGCGTTAGCTATATCTGGAGTAAGCATCAAGAGAATCATTATAGTAAGAAGAAGCCCTATCATATTTTCTCCACTCGGATCGATTCCATTTATCGGATCAGCATGACAATAGGCATACTTATGGAGGCTCTGCGGATCTTCGCAGTTTCCTTCAAACGGATCAAGCCTATTGAATCGACCATTGTCCTGATCGTAGTAGCGTGCACGGAGGTATTCCATCTGCAATCCGGGATCGAACTGTTCTCCAGTATACAAAAGATCAGTTACACTCTGTTTACCGTCTGTTACGCCTGGATTCCCGCCAAGCATTTTGCCATAGGCATCATAAGCATAATTAGCCGTAACGCCCCCATTACTATCAGCCAACTGGCGAGTACTGCCATGCCCATCATACAAGAGATGTGTGGTGACTCCAGCTACAGTTTGGCTCAGAACGTCATCACCAATTATATAACTGCGAGCGATGTTTCCACCAAGAGTGGAGGTTTCTTCGAAGACTTGGGCATAACCTGTATGGCCATTATCCAGCAAGAAATACCGGTTTTGCGTAATTCCATTGATCGTCTGCAATGTTCTGGTACGAATACCATCAGTGTTGTAAGCATAGCTGGAAGTAATGGCTACATCGGTGGTCCCTTCTTTCCTCGTAATATTGGCCGTTACAAGACGATTCCGGAGATCATAACCATACTGGTAGCTGAACTTTCCTTCGCTTATTCTAGTTGTCAAAGAGCCATTTACATCGTAGGTGTAAACGGTTGTACCATTAGCACTGGATACCTCAGAAAGCAACTGATCGTTCGCATTATATTCGTAATTTATTGTTTCAGTAATGCCATTGACCGTCTCTACTTTCTGTGTGCGGTTGCTGTTGATATCATATGCATAGCTTGCTGTGAACGGATTTACACCCGTCCGGGTTTCATTCGTCAGACGGTAAAGATTGTCATAGGTATAATTGATCTGTGAAGTACCCTCTGGAGTAACTTCCGTCACTGCTGAACGGCGAAGTTATAAAAGGGAATCCCCCCTCCAGGGATTCCCTCTGTTATTCAATTTTCAAAGAGCCATTCAGCAAGTATGACTGAAAACCGTTAATCTTTTCTCCATATTGGTTTCTTACCTCACCATGGAGCAATTACTAATTTCCACAGAGCTCATCCTAGGCTGTTACGTGTATATTACAATATCACTGAAAAATAAAAGCCCATTCACTATTTAAAATTTTATCTTTATCATTATCATCAATTTCTTCAAATGAGTTTTCGTGTTTACAGCAAGGACAATATACAGGAGAGCAATTACTTACCCCATACATAACAACTGCTGATAAGTTCTGTGGATTTAAATATAGTAAGGATCTTTCTTCATCATATAAGGCTAATTTACCACAAAAATCACACTTCAGCATTATGAAATCAGCATTGTCTATTAAAGCGCCATGTTCCGCTATTTTTTTATAATTTATCATATTCATATAAAACCTTTCATTTTAATCTGAGTGGGGTAAATCCCCCGATGCTTGCATCGGGGGATAGTCTAACCGGAAACAAAATATCGCTTCGTGACTCTTGAAAAAAGTGGTATTAACTATTATATTATCCTTGGATACTTGGTGCATGACCAGTCATATTCGTCAATAGTTTCCCATAAAAATCCTGATAATTCATCAGTCAGCCTTTTTTTCAAAAAATCTCTGTGGATTTATACCTGAATCCTCGACAATCAATGACCAGTCGCATTCAACAAAATAGACCTGGCTCCAAAGGTCAAGCAGTGTCCCGAGATCAGATGCAATGCGTAAACCATGAAGATTTGGTCCACCATCCATAACATCATGTTCCAGAAAAACGACGGGAAAAGACTTTTCCCTCATATCAATACAGAAAGAGTCACCATTGTCAAAAAAGAGGGTCTTCACGGGAATTTGTGGGTAAATCAGCGTGAGATACATCAGAACCCGTCGTCAGTCAAGCGGCAATCCGGCATAACCGCTCCCGTTGGTCGCTTTTATTCCGTTTGCCGTTTGACAGCCGCCAGAACCTGATGTGAATACGGCTTTTGCCGGTTCGGAAGGAAAAATGACTTTTTTCATCCGAACCATTGAATAAAAATAGCGCATGGCGTAATATTTTGTTACCACACAATCTATTACGAGGAACCATGCGCCTGAAAACTATACTCAACTACGGTCTGAAATTCAAATGCTTTTGTATCGGGAAATCGGAATTTAACGAAAAGAAAGATTCCATTATCGTAGAAATAAAGGCTCGAACCAATAGCAAACCTGTTTGCAGTATCTGCGGAACAGCATCTCCCGGCTATGATACATTGCCGGAACGTTTGTTTGAGTTCGTCCCGATGTAGGGACTGCGTGTTTTCTTCCGCTATGCGATGCGTCGGGTCAGTTGTCCTCAATGTAAGCGTGTTGTGGTTGAAGCGGTTCCATGGTGCGATGGGAAAAACCATTTCACCAATCATTATGCGGCGTTTCTTGCGTCTTGGGCAAAAGAACTTTCTTGGAAAAGCGTAGCGGCGCATTTCCATACCTCTTGGCAGACAGTCTGTTCCGCAGTCGAATCGGTGGTGAATTATGGACTGACGCATCGAAATTTAGACTCCGTAACCGCACTGGGCGTTGATGAAATCGCATGGCATAAAGGACACAAATATCTGACGCTGGTTTACCAGATTAATCCCGGCGCACGTCGTCTGCTTTGGGTTGGAGAAAAACGCACGCAAGAAACCATGAGCTCATTTTTTGCCGACATGACGAAGCTGAAAGCTGGTTTTTCTGCTCAAATCAGGGTCATCTGTTCTGATATGTGGAAACCGTATTTGAAGATCATAGCCAAACATTTGCCACAGGCGATAAACGTGCTTGACCGCTTTCATATCATGCAAAAATTCGGAAAGGCTCTTGATAAAGTTCGGTCAGAAGAGGCAAAACGTTTGCGTCAAGCAAAACAACCTCCGCTCCTGTCCAAAACTCGTTGGTGCTTTCTGAAACGCCGGGAAAACTTGACAGAAAAGCAAGGTTTCAAACTCAATGAACTCTTGAAGATGAATCTGCGGACGGTAAAAGCATACCTGTTGCGAGAACAATTTCAAAAGCTTTGGGATTATCGTTCGCCGGGATGGGCGGGAAAGTTTCTTGACCAGTGGTGCCATGCCGCAATTTTCAGCCGACTCGAACCGATGAAGGACCTTGCTAGGATGTTGACCGCTCATCGTCCTTTGATCTTGAATTATTTCAGGGCAAAAAAGCAGTTCAACAGTGGCATCGTCGAAGGGTTGAACAGGAAAATAAATCTGACTATCAGAAAATCGTTCGGATTTCGGACGCTCAAAATTGCAAAAGTGTGCTTATATCACCAGCTTGGCGAACTCCCGGAACCGGATTTCGCCCACAAATTCTGGTGAAGAGGCAAAAAAGAAAACCGGTAACCAATATGGCCAATCTCTGACCAATGCTGCGTATCCAGCCTCTTCCTGATCCCACCCGTTTTTCTGTATTTCCTTTACATATTCCCGGTATTCATGGAATAGGGTGAAAATTTTCGGCGGAGACAATAAAGTGAACCCGCCATAATGGAAGTCTCTGCCAAATATTTTTTCTGAGGAATCTACCCAGCAAAAATTGCACTGTTCCGTGGTTTCAAACAATTGAAAAAGTTCTTCTGGAATTTCAGTATCCGGAAGGGAATGCAAAAGAGCTCGGCTATTCGGATTCGGAGGCGCAATTTCCAGCGTTCGAATGGAAATTGCCGGATAATGAACCAGAATTTTTTCCACATCATGAATGGCCGCTGGCAAATCAAGCATATTTAATACCACCACGCCTTGACGGATTGTTCCGACAACAGCTTCTGGAGCCACTGCAGAAAGATTTTTTGTTCGGGGGACTCAATTTGGCATGGTCATCAAATTGACCCGGTGTCTTATTCCTATTGTTGTAAATGATAGTATCCATTGATTACTCCGTAAACTGAAGTTTGATTTTTGTTCCGTCAGGAAGATTTTTGATTTGATTGGCAAGATTTCCTCCAAAACGCATAGCTTCTGTCGCATCGACCGGAAACAGATTGGCTGTTTTGTACTTGCCTCCCGCAGCAAATGGTGCAATCGGACGCAATACTTTATCCGGAGTCAGGGGATTGTCTGTATCGTGCGCATCATGCCATGCTGAGGCAAACGGATGTCCTGTGTAATAAGAGGAGTTGCCGTCAACCAAAGCTTTCCATTCAGTAAAAGTATCAGCAAGACGCGTTAATTTTCCTGTTTCTGTTTCCAACCAAAAAACTCCATTATCGACAAAACAGAACTGATTGCCAAAAACATCTTCTCCAAAGCACCAGATTGATTCAGGTAGAAGTTCTTGATATGTGGTCTTCCAGTTGTCAAAACGATTCCATTCGATCACATTTCTGGCAGTGGGCTCATCGCATACCGAGAAGAGTCGTAAGGCTCCGTCGTAAACCGTAAACCAGCCTGAAGCCAAAGATTGCCAATACAGAGCATCCGCCGCAGAAAATCCTTTGCATAAATCCTGTATTGCTGCCAAGTTGCCCGTGAACGGGTATTGCCATATCTTGTTCTGACGGATTGTCGACTTTTTTTTGAAACAGTCAAATAAACTCATTTTAAACTCCTATAGCCGTATTCCGTTCTCCTGGCGTTTCCATTACGACACAAAAACTCCATATTCCATTCTTTCTCTGCCTCAGCCACGGGGAGAGTCCGATTCTGAATATTTGCATTGTTCTGCAACAGTGCGTGTCCAGTCGATCAGCTCCATCCGGTTTGCCCGCGCAATGAGGACCAGAATCTGCCAAAGTCGGGGATCGGTTGGGCTCTGTTCCCGCAGTGCGCAGGTTAGAAGCAACGGAAATTCCGGATCAGCCGTTTGCTGCACAATGCCTTCTCCATTCGAAAGCTGATATTCGTTCACCAGATTTTCGCCGTTCGAACCGTTCAGACAGACCTCCCGGAGAGGCGGAGGAGGAGTATTCGGCGATGCATCTGCACGCAGCTGCATCGTGAAAGAAGAAAATTCCACCTGTAAGCCGGGTGCTTTGAGCTGGAAAGGCCTCCCCGGTTCGCAGACGGAGACGACCGAACCGTGCACCACGACCAACCAGTTTGCGAAATTAAACCGGATGGGGAACTTCCGAAATCCGACGGTCGGGAACCGTTCATCTTCCGGAAGAGCGGTGACATCTATTTCCGAACGCCCCTGCAAAGCGCACACTTCCTGATAGGCTTTACGCGGAAACGGCAGGGCTGGATCGAGCTTCGCAGCGATTTCCAGCCCTTCGGCTATTTCAGTTCCGAGCTTCCGGTCCGCCTCGTCGGAGGTGAAACGGAAATCGCACCACAACTGGCTCATGGCGAAGTTTCGATAATGAAGCGCATCCCGGCATTCATTGGGCAGGAAGAGGAAGAAATCGTCGGCGGCCTGTTCGAGCTGCGATGCCATCTCCCGCAGCTGCTCAAAGCGGAAGAATCCGGCCGGAGTCACCACGCCGGGCAGCGGCTCGTTCAAATGGTAGGAGTCGAGCGCCCAGCAGAGGTAGTGTTCCTCCCCGGCCTGGTTCTGCTCGACAGCCTGAAGCAGCATGCCGAACCACTGGACAAAGTTCCGTTTCAGCGATGCAAAATCGCGGTTGCGATAATAATCGGTTTCATCATCAATCTGGAGTTTCAGGCCAGCCGTTTCCGCCAGACGTTCGCAGAAGCGGAGCACAAGCACATGAAACCCCGGCCCGAAGAGTGTGGTTGTCACATATTCGGCATACAGATCCCGGTCGCGGACCGCAAAAAAGATCTTCGCCTCGCCGCCGAAGTTTACGATCAGAAATCCATCTTCAGACAGATACGACGTGGTGAAAGTCGGTCGTGTCGCAGAACGGATTCCTCTTTGTACAGCGAGATCGGGAATCCCGAAATCCTCGTTCCGGATGCTTTCAAGCGCGTGAAGAACGCGCTTGATCTCAAGCGGCCGCGAAAAGATCCCCAACAGTTTCTTTGCCGACAAAGTTGCGCTAAATCCCAGAGCCATGATTCTCCTCCCGATCAAATAATGTTTTATGCCAGAGCCGACAACTCGCGGCGAAGCGCTCCGGTTCGGTGAAATAATCCGAACGCAACTGAAAAGCCAGGGCAGCGGTGTTCAGCAGCGATTTCAAATAAAAATCCGCGATCAGAATCTCTTCTTTGTTTTCGTATGCAGTCGAGAATGTAACTTGATGGATTTTTTCGCGTGGAATTCGTTTCGGTTTGCTGCCTGTGAGGAGCAGCCCATCGGGGAGAAATGTGACACCATCGTATTTCCGGAGAAAGTTCCGCCGCGCCAGCAACTCTCCCCGGACGGCGAAAAACAACACCGCCGGCAATAGGATCAGCATTCCAATTATAAACATCCACAGGAATTTACAAGCAATTCCGATTGCAATCATGAGGATTCCGGCAACCAGAACAATACACATATACAAAGCGTTTTTTCGCCACTTTTTCCACTCCGCCGTATTCTCCGGCTGCCGGACACGGAATCCCGTTTCGCGGAACTCTTCCGGAACGGATTCGGCAATGTTTTCTCCTTTCAATCCAACGGTATGCAGCCATATGTCGAATTGCTCGCGTCCCCGGCGGAAATTTCCGAATGCCCGCTCCGATATAGAACAGGTTTTCTTTGCCGTGACGAAGCGCCAAATCAGACAGTTTTTTTCCCGGTTGTTCTGTTCCACTCTTTCCATCTGCCGGAATTCCTCCACTTCCGCGACCGGGATGACGAGATCTTTTTTGCCGACCAGAACGAGTTTGTCAGGTGCAAGGATGATTCCCTGAAATTGTTCCCGCAGACAGAAGCGGCACACAGCAATCACTCCCCCCGTCATCAGCAAAGCCAACAGAACCCGTGTAATCCGGCCGTCGACCACCTCCGCCGCAAGCAGCAGGGCGACAGCCTGCCACATCAACCACAGAATCAGCAGAGAAGCGCCGAGGAGGATCGCAGTCCTCCAGAGACCGCAGTCCAGAAACGGAATCGCCGTTTCCCCCTCATTGACCGGCCGGAAGATCGATTCGTCAGAGGTCAACTCGCTGCCGCATTTCCCGCAGCGGCCAGAGACCTTGACCAGCCGGGAAGCGCGATGGTGGCAGCAACGTGCATTGCGCCGCTGCCGGAGGACATAGATGACAAGAAGCGCCAGTTCCGCGCCGGGGATTCCGATCCAGAAAACGAGCGCATAGTCGCTGAGACTCCCGAAGACGAGAGCAATGGCCGCCAGAGCCTGCACGAACCAGTGAAATTCAGGAGCAAACTCATTGTGCAGCTGCAGCCGATAGAGATGATTCCGCACCGGGGGCGGAGTGAAATCCGCGAACAGATCTCGGCCGCACCGCCCGCAGCGGCCCGTCGCGACGGCGATTTCCGGCAGATCGTCTTCAAAACGGCCGTGACAATGGGGACAGCAGTCGAATTTTCGCGCCCTGCGCCACGGCATCCGGTTCGCCAGATAACCGAGCATGAAAACGGCAAGCACTGCTCCCGGTAGACACAGCGGATCAAGTTCGAGAAGAATCCGGACCGGCCAGCGAAGCGACGGAATGACGAGAGCGATTACCGGGAAAGCCCATAACCAGGCAAGAGCAAATATGACGACGGTGAGAATTGCCGCAATGCACTCTGTTTTGCGTCCGGCGAACTTCCGATGGTAAAACGCGAGGAATTCCGCATGACTCCATCCCCCCGCCCCGCCCGGAAGTTCGAGGATCTCTTCCGAACAGGCGGGACACCTGCCGGAAGCAATCACCAGCGCGGCGGTTCCCGGTCGGAATGGCGTTTGGCAGACCGGACAGCGGAAGCATTTCCCGTTCAAGCGGTTCTCTAAAAAGAAGATCATGGAAACTAACAGGAGAAACGGAAAGAAATCTTTTCCGATTTCCTCGAACTGCACTGTGGCAAAAGGCAGCACGCCGTACGCCGCGAACGACACCAGCAGCATCCAGGTTTTCCAGTGGATGCGGCGCAGGAGTTCCGTCCGCCGGAGGAAATCCTCCCGGTTCAGCCGATTGCCAGCCGGGTCGCCCTCATTTGAAGTTCGCCGATGTTCCGTCATTACAGTCCTTTCCGTCAAGTTTACTGTTGAAAAAAAATAACACCGGAAAACGGAAATGCAAGTGATTATATTTCCGGATGTTCTGCAGAAAAAGCGGAAACGGAAGAATGGGCAATTTGCACTTGATGCAGGAGTTCGAGAGCGGAATCAGAGACAACAAGACGGTGTTCTGCAGACACCCCGAAATCATCCACTCCGGCTTGTCCGGATATTTTCAGCCATTGAAAATGCGGCATTTGCCTGACTCGCTCCCGCCCGTAAATATCAATAAATTCTTCGCTGTAAGATGTTTTCATCTTGTCCAGCGTAAATCCCGTCAACGAGGAGTTTTGCAACAGAAAAGCCAGTTTCTCCGTCACAATCCAGACGGGAAACGATTCCAAAAGATCATCGCCGAGCCAGCCGTCGACACAGTAGTCAAATTGCAAAATCCGAGGCGGCTGCAAAGTTGTATCCACAACGGTATCCTCTCCCCAGCCGCCCGCGACTTCCGGTTCAAGCTGATAGAAACTGACGTTATTCTGGGAGGGAAAAGCTTTTGTTTGGCTTTGTTTTCTAAAAAGGTCGCCGATTTTCATCTCGGAATACTCCTTCATTGCAAGTGAGGTTATGTTTCCCGGCAAATCAACTTTCACACCGATAATATTCGTTTTTTACCGTTACATCATCCGCAATAAATTCGTAACAGCCACAACTTCCCAGAAACATTGCAAAATGACGTTGCCGCCATGGAGACTTATGTCCCCTCGGGGCATTTGCACATACAGTTTTCAACCAATCCGAGTCTTTTACCTCAAGAATTGCATCGTAGGAGCCATCCGGAAATCCGCCGCAGTACATTTCACATGTAAAACGATACGCAGTAACCAGAGAGAATTCTATTATGATCTTCAGCGGCTTTGAATTCTCATCTTCGCAGTCGCAGATCAATTTACACGCGCAGTTTGTATGGGTCATATCGATGCTGACTGCACCAATTCCACCGGTGTTAAGAATAATGGGATTTTCAGTTTTCATCTACAATTCTCCTTGGTAAACAGTCCCTTTAAATCAAAAAACTTGCAATTTTCTTCCGTTTCATTTCTCCTCTGCCGGACGTGAGGGGCTACTTTTGCTTCCCATTGAGTGAGACCATGATATTCCCAGGTATTGAACCAGATGTAAAAATATTGACCATCTGACCAGGTTCGGAAATAGATGGAAAATTCCAGGACCGGCAGCGGATTTTTTACCGGAATTTCCGCCAGCATCCAGTCCGGTAGAAATCGAGTGTCGAAACTCTCGCGAGGTGTTTCATTTGAAAAAAGCGTCTCCAGAGCTGTCTGAATTTTTTTCGTATCACCGGATAGTTTATAAATTTCACAACTGCTTTCATAGGAATTTGAAACTTTCAACGCTTCAAGTCGAACTTCCGCGGCAAGAGCTCCAAATCGGTTCCGAAAGATTTGTTCGGGAGTGTTCACGTGAAAAATGGAGAAGAGCAAGCCTCCGAGAAACAGCGTAGTGAGCGCTCCCCACGCGAGCTTCCAGCTGTAGAACTTGAGCGGGAAACAGACCAGAGGCGGCAGAAACCCGGTTATAACCGCAAACAATCCACTCCAAAGTATCGCCTCCCGGGAGAAAGAACGCCAGACACCGTCACTTCGGAGGTAGCACAGATCGCTCGTCAGGAAAATCATCCACACTCCGGTCAGAATATAACCGGTCAAGAAAAAAAGCAGCGTCTGCCGGCGGTATTTCCGATGTCTTCCAGAGCCGGCAGAGTTGACAAAAGAAGAAGTCGAAATCTCCCGCCGGATCGAAAGCTGCCCAACTGATTTGCAGGGGAAGAAAATCCCCAAATTCAAAAAGAGAAAAGGTTCGTGGCTTGCACACAGGTGTAAAGTCTCCATTCCCTTGTCAATCAATATTGTCATATGGAACACGCCAAACATGGATCAATCCTTTCTGTTCCGATGTACAGCTGCGCATTTCCACCGGATCAGCTTGCTTTCAACAGCCTCGACGGAGAGAATTTCAGACATGACGGAGAGAAGATCAAAATACTTTTCATAGAGTTGTTTCTGTTCCTCGCCTGTCGAACGTTCGATATAACCGAGCATCTGATTCGGCAGTTCAATATAAAGTCCAAGTAAAATTTTTACTGCGTCAGGGAGTCGATCAAACGTTGCCTTATTCTTTTTCAGCGATTGCAGCAGGAGTTCAAACCGTTCATTATCCCAAAGCCCCTGCCGTAATTGATCCGTAAAATCCGGATTCCCACTGAAAATACCGATTTTCACCAGTTCCGTCACAATCTGCTCGGCGGGAGACAGTGCGTTCTCCGTATTTGCTCGCAGCAAATCCCGAACCTCCATCAGCGCGAATCCGAGAAGATTTTCGCCGCGCCATTTTTCAGGCTCCCGGCTGTCCGGATCGTCTCTTCGCAGGCCGATGCCCCAGATGCAGTCACTGGGGCTGGCTTCCACCAGTACCATATCCCCGGTTGCAAGCAGAAAATCGCGCAGGACTGGATTCTGCGAGAACTTCAGAAAATTCCCCTCAACGACGGTGGCAAATTTTCCCTCGTCCCAAAGGACCGCTTCAAAGTGTTTGACCTGACGTCCCAGCTGTTTTATTTTGGAGGGATCCGTTTCCGCAAGAATTTCCGAAAGCGTGGATTCGTCATGAAACTTGCGGGCTTTGGCGGCCATCATGAACTGTTCGGCACAGCAATACCGGAGGTCTCCATCTGTAAATTCACACGGCCACCACTGACTGAGACAGGTTGCCGTGACTTCGCCGTTCGGCGACGGCTGATGTCCCCAGAAGAAAAGATACTCCAGTGCCTCACCCTTGCAAATGCGTTTGATCAGGTTTGATTTTGAATACTGCATCATTCTCCTTTCGTTATTCCCGGCATATGGTGTTCCGGAACCGGAGCAAACAGTGTTCTCCAATTGCGACCGTAAAACCGATGCAAGTTTTTTCCACAATGCGGACAATACCGAATCGGAGTTCTTGTCCAAAGCGTCAATTCGCAGGATGTGGCGAAATCGGAGACGGAAAGTTTGCTTTTGTCGACAGTTGTTGCCTTTCCGATTCGCACATACTGTTCTTCTTTATCGGAATCAAGTCCGCGCATTTGCAGCCAGAAGAGCGGTTGATGATCGTTCTGATCAACCACGATGGACAATCCGTGTTTCTTCCGGTTTTCCCACAACGACTGAAAGAACTGACAGCAGAATGGAGAACGTGGCGGGAAAAGTTTTTGTCTGATGTGTATCATATCCTCAGCCTCCAATCCAACCCCATCACCGGGAGCAGAAATGCCGCAATGACATAAGCCAGCCACAATACGGAGATACTCCATGATGCGAGAACAACCGTATCCTGGATGGCCTTTTGCTTTCTAGTCGTAATCAACAGGATTCCCATACAAATCGGAACAAGCCAGAACCCATGAGACATGGTAAAAAAACATTCCGTCAAATTCGGCAGCAGAACATCTTCCCCAAACAGGGCTGCCAGGCCAGTTTTGCCCCATAGCCCCGCCAATGACGACATCAAAGCCGCCAGAAGACCGCTTAGCCAAGACAAAACGATTCCGGTATCCCACAAATTCCTATCTTTTGTCATCGCAACCTCCTTATAGGCATCCGGCAAAAATATTTTGGCAATCCTCCGAGATAAGCATGTCGGATTCGTACATGGAAACCAATGCGCCCATGCCGATTTTCAGCTTTTCTTTTTGCAGGATGGCAAAATTTTTAATATCATCTTTTTTGATATTGGCGGCTTTTTTAAATTCCACCGGATAAATACAGCCGTCTTTTTCAATCAGTAAATCAATTTCATGTTTGTCGCGGTCTCGATAGAGAAAGACCGGAGGTTCTTCGCCGTTATTCCAATAACTTTTCAGGATTTCAGCGATGCACCACGCTTCAAAATAGGCACCGTTCATGTTTCCCGCGCACAAGACCTCGGCCGAACTCCAGCGCGACAAATACGCCGCCAGACCGCCATCAAGCATATAAATCTTGGGCATTGAGGTCAGGCGTTTATTCAAATTGGAACTATAGGGTTGCAACAAATAGACAATTCCGGAAGCCACTAAAATATTCATCCATTGCTTGGCGGTAGGCTGGCTGATCCCGGCGTCTTGCGCAATGGAATCATATTTCAAGAGTTGCCCCTGACGCGCGGCCACGGCCTGTAAAAATCGATAAAAGGTATTTTTATCCGCAACTTGCGTCAACGCACTGATATCCCGCTCCAGATAAGTTTGGATATAAGAATTATAGAATTGACCGATGCGGTCATCCGGAAAATCCTTTGCCCCCGGATAATTTCCGCGCCAAATCAAAGAATACAATTCATTTTCCGAAAACTTCGCCGACGGAATTGCACTGCAAGTCGGGGGTAAAAAGGGAACTTTTTTAACCTCCATACGCTCTTGCAAAGACAGGCCGTGCATTTGAAAAACTCCGACACGTCCGGCTAAGGATTCGGAAACATTTTTCATCATGCTGAATTGCTGACTTCCCGTGAGCCAATAGAGACCGTTTGCCTGAAGAGGATTGCTGCGTCTTGCCTCATCCACTGCAATTTTGATGTAGGGGAAGAGTTCCGGGGCGTACTGGATTTCATCAATGATGACCGGAGGTGGATTATTCCTCAAAAAAAGTTGCGGATCCTCCTGTGCCTGCATCTTCAAATTGATATCATCAAGCGTGATATATTTGCGATTCGGTTCAGCGATATGCGTTAAAAATGTGCTCTTCCCAACCTGTCGGGGACCGGTCAGCAGCAGAACGGGAAAATAATAATTGGCCGCGGAAAATGCCTCAGTTAAATTTCGTTTGATATACATAATATCTTGATCCTCTATCTATATTTTGGGGTTCTTCATCTCCAATATAACATGTGCGGAAATATTTTTCAAACCATTATTCGGCAAATCCAAAATTTATTTTAAATTTGCCAAATAATTTATTCCCTTTTAGTTGCATCAAAACTTATGCCGATTTTCCCTTATCCGAATTTCCATTGCATCTCTCTGTCATCATCAGGATTCAACAGCACTCCAGGATCAGGCGTACGTCATCGAAATTGCGGGCATCAAGCTCCTGTGGTGCGATCCAGAAGTAAATCATCCCCATATCACCCCACATCCAGCCGGTATCATCATCGGTATCGAGCTGAAGCAACAGAATTTTGCCGGGAGCCATATCCTCATCTTGAATATATACCGGATATCCGAGCATTTGATGGTGTGCGCCACGTTCCGCAGTATCCTTATCGTCATTTTCTTCAAAACTGTCATCGTCAGGCGGAAAGGTTTCCATCTGCTCAAAGGTCAAAAAGACTTCACCGAATGGAGGGCGTCCGCCGGAGCTTCGCACTGTTTCCGGCAGAGATTCCAAAGTATATATGACCGCACGATGACGTTTTTCTTCTCCTTCGCCCTCCCATGGCATCTCTTCCGCGTCATAGAAGAAAAAGAGTGTTCCCGTCTCCGGAAGACCAAGTCCTCCGGGTAAATCCGGACAATAAATCTGTGCGAGAAAATCCAATGGAATCCCCTGAGGGTTCACCGGCCATGCGATTGAATCTGGAAGATTCGGATTTCCACCGAGTTTGCTTTTTTGTCGTTCCGGTCTTTTTCTCAAACGAATGGCTGGACGGGATTTCTTCGGTTTGCTTTGTTTGTTTTTCTGGCTTTCGGCTTTCAGTTTGTTCCAAAATTCCCGATCGGCCTGTTTGATGATGCGAATCAATTCCTCTTCGGGTTCGCGGCCTTTTCTGATTGACCAGTACAATTCAAGAAGCCGTTTATCGTCATAGCCGCTTGGACGCGTATTTCGATCAATGACGATTCCGTATACTGCCCGGATGTGAAGAGAACCATCCTGCAGTCCCTGCCGAATTGACTCAATAAATTCCGTTCGAGGCGGGAGTGCCGTTCGGGGCGGAGAAAACAGTCTTCCGAAAAAATCAGCCATGTTCATTGTAGTTGCTCCTTTATGCTGTAATGATCCCCCGCCGTGCGGTATATTGTAAGACAGGTCATTTTTTCACCACCGATTTTTCCGACTCAAGCAGATAGTTCCGGACGACATCAAGTGCCTCGGGATTTTTCTGTATCCTGTCTACGACATAAAAATATGGCGCGGCGAGAGCATCGGCATCCGCGATAATTTTTTTCAGCGCCGGACTACGACCGGAATATTTCAGAATGGATCTGCTGGAAATGTGCTCCAGACAAACCAAAGCGACTTCCCCTTCGTTCATTTTCGGCAACCCGCAGAAAAAGTGTCCGGTCGCGGCTTTGGAATCCAAGCGTTCTGCGAGAAAAGAAAGAGTATAATCGCGTCCATAGCTGACAAAAACATTCCAATGGGGATTTTTCGCATAGGTATCTGGTGTGGAAAGACAACATCCACTTTGAGAGCCTTTCTGAAAATTTTGCCACGCTGTTTTCATACTTTCCGCTCTAGCCCCCGAACGGATTTCCGCATTTTCCAGCAGCGTAAAGCGGAAAAAATGCACCGGGCGGGTGAACCACGGATTTTTTGATTTGGAAGGGTGTTCGATCACGACCTTGCCTTGGCCCGGATCGGCGGAAATCCACTCGTCCGGCGATAAATAAATCATCACATGCACCCCGTCGTCGGTAATGGCAAGATCGCCGGGATTCAACTCCTTTTCCGGCGCGGTCGCCACAGTTCCGGCAAGATTCAATGGAAAGAGATAATCCCGATATCCTTCCGCCAGTGCCTTTGCCGAGGCATCGAACCACCAGTTTTTCAAAGCGGAAAACAGAAAAACATTGTTCCTCTCTTTCAAGCCCGTTTTCAACAGAGCATTTCTCATCGCTTTGCGCGGCAGACCGGAACAATCAATCCCCAAATGATTTTCCCCTCCCCAGAAGTAACGTGTCCCGTCATAAGTTCGTAACTCGGCGACATAGGAATCCCGCAACTTGGCAAACAGGGCAGTGCAAGACAAAGCCGGCACGAACAACCATGCGAGCAGCACAATCAGTACCGGTATAAGAACGAAACTCCATTTCGATTTTCTCTGCCAAAGCAGATATGCGCCCGAAAGAATTTCAATAAAAATACCCAATGCGCCCAGAACAATCAGCCAACGCGATATCCTGCTGTTGACCGGCCAAAGCCACGCAAGAATCAGAACCAACGCCGGAAGCCACCACCAATATTTTTTCCAGTTTTTCGCCTTTACGGCAGCGAGAGACGGAACAATTTTGCCTTCAGCCGGAATCAACTCAGCAAGACGAAAGCTCCAACCATCCACTGGTCCATTGGGGACATGACCGGGGAAATACTGGAGTGTCCAATGCGGCGCGCCGGGAGTATTGCCGTAAAGATGCTCCAATGCCATCCGCATTTCACCGGAATCATCTCCATCGTCGGTTGGTTTTCCATCCCGGATTTCCGCAAAGTCAATTTGCACCAACATATTTTTTTCAAACAGAAGTTGAAGCCAGTATTCCTCATTTTGCAAAATAAGGCGTTCGTCCTCCGAAAATCGGACGAATTCCACATAGTGTTTCCGCACTTCACCTGCCGTCATTCTCGGTTTTACGGAAATGGAGCCGAAATCAAGCTGTCCAGTTTGTCGATCAATCTTCATTTCTTCGCCTCCGAATCTTCCATTTTGACGATTTCGGCAATGCAATGAACGAAATCAAGAATGGTTTTCTCATCTCGATAAGCGGCAAGACTTGGATCAAAAAGTTTCTTTTCTGCAGCTTTATCTGAAATTGCAAATCCGAACTCCTCTTCCAGCGCCATTACAATACCGCCTCCATCAAAAACGAGTTCATCAATACCCGGCAACAGATAAATCTCTGACCACTTACAACGCCCGGAAATCATCTCTTTCGGAATTTTTGCCTTTGCCGCAATCAGTTCTCGCAATGTCAGGGCAATCCGAGCTTCAAGAGAATCGGCGTTCAATTCGCATTCCGCCAGATATGCGGCATCGTCAAGACACGGACGCATGACAAATTTTGCGGAAAAAGCTCTTCGCTTTGACGACAGATTGAAAATGGAGAGAAAGCAGACAAGCACGACAATAAAAAGAAACAGTCCAGAAACAACCCATTTGCCGTAATCGACCACTGAACGCCAAATCGTCGGAATCACGCAGTTAACGGATTTTACATACGCTTGAATGGATTCAAGGTTATCGTTTAACGTTCCGGCACGATACTCCGGCGGGGGCATTGACCGCAGTTGATACAATCCTGTGAAGGCGGTATGCCACTTTGGAATCCGCCTCAAGTGATTTTCCGTCACCCACTTCACATCGGCGTTGGCAACTACTGCCGGGTGTTGAGCGTCAAGGCGGCCCGCCGGATACACATTCTGATCCTTTTGGGCGGCTCGCTTCCATACGGAAACCATTTGAATTTGCCGTGCTTTAGCGCGACCATCACCGGCCTCAAAGCCGCTTATATTGAAGCTGAAAAACAGAATCAACGTTCCAATCATGGCAAAAACGGTTCCCCATTTTTGCAGACGCCCCCTCCACGAGATCAGTCCGGCGATGAATAGCAAACCGGTCAATGCCGCCAGCATTCCGGCAAGATAATTCGGGTTCCCAACAGCCAAATTCATCGGGATCAAGATCGACACAATCCACACGATTGCGGCAATATTAAAAGATACACCTGATTTCTCCGCATTCTTGTTCCGCCCCATACAAAGCATCGCCACGACAATGCCGAGTGAAACGCTCCACACCAGTAAACATCCGATGGCATAAATGTCGGCAATATTCATTTTTTCGCCTCCGAATCTTCCATTTTGACGACTTCGGCGTTGATATAAGCATTTTCCAGTTCAATTTTAATTTTATGCAAATCCAATAAAGGTTTTCCGTAGTGGGCAAAACGTCTTTCCCAATCGTCAGGCAATCTTTCATCTGTGGAAAGTTCTTTGAGAAATTCCATTTGCAATGAATCCATTTTATTTTGCAGATCATAGTCCGGCAATGAGACTTCAAAATCGTTTGCTTCGGCGGTCAAGTCGTCATAAGGAGAATCTTGGAGGAAACAATCAGCCAATTTTTTGCCGGACGGTTCCTGAAAATAGTCCATGACCGTATAAAGCTTCGTACCCGGAAACACTGCAAGTTGTTCAAAATCATCGTCATCATTGAGCGGCAGTGCATTCTCGGCGAATTTCTTCATGAATTCTGAAAATTGTTGAACAGGTATTCCTGTATGAATCGCTTTTGTCAGAAGAGTCAAGCCCTCATCGAACAATTCAGGATTATGCCAATGATGCCCTCTCCCGAATACGTCATAAAACATTCTGTGATGCTGCAGCCAGATATACCAGAATGCAAGTTGATGAGATTCCGGAAGAGTCGTCCACAAGCCGCGAAGAAAATTGCCTTGTTCCATAATGAAATCCGTTCCTGTCACACAAGTTTTTTTCTTCACCCATGTGGCAATGAACAAAACGCCGATAACAGCAGCTGCGAGCAAACATGCAATGATGAGTAGATAGTACCCGTTCATTTTCCCGCCTCCGTTTCTCCGGAGAAATTGCAAATCGCGATAACACTGCGAGTCAAATCTTCTGAGTCGACGGAATACGGGCAATAGCTGTTCGGGGAATCGTCGGAATAAGTCAATTTCAACTTCGGGAGCTCTTGAATCGGTTGTTGCAAAGTAATCAGATAGCGGAGTTTTTCCGGTTTCTGCAACCAAGCCGCCATCTCATAACAGTCCTCAACGATGAAAGCGAGCATGTCGGACAGCGTGTCCGGTGAAACGTCTTCCCAAACAAAAAGCAGTTTATCCGGACGCTGGGCGATAATATACAGGCGTTCGAAATAGTCCGCTTCCATATCCAGACCAGATTGCCCATCCACCTCATAACGCGGTCCCATGGGAACAAAAGAGTACATTGCGTCCCAGAAATCCTGCTTGGTTTTGATTCCGTCAGGAAATCGGCAGATCGTATATTTCGAGTCCAATCGTCGCACGATCTCGGCAACCATCTCATGTCGGCCGTCTGAGGTGCCGCCCTGCAACAGCACATTGCGGAACTTCAGTTGTTCCAGCACCGTTTCCATATCGACGGAAAGTTTTGCAACTTCCTGGTTCGGAAAATAGTTGGCTGCATGTTCATAACGGTTGAATATGTCAACCAGCGAAGTTACAAAATCCCGGACAGTGATCTTTTCATCAATCCCTTCATACGGCACAGAAAAAAGCAGGAAATCCGCATGACGCAAATCAAATTTTCTGAATTTATCCATGACACTTTCCAGATACTGCCAATAATCGACAATACTCCAAACTTTCTTCCGTGGTTTAAATTTTCCCCATTGCAGCTCAGGAACAACATTCTCATAGGGCACGTGATATTGCTCCGCAAGCGTTGCACGGATCGCCAAGGCAAGTTTTGCATCGTCGGTGTCGGCTTTGATCCCACATCCAGCAAGAAAGACATAGTCATTTTCTATTGTCTTTCCTGCGATTGCCAGATACGGCATGAGGAGATTAAGATAATTACGGAAAAGCTGACGCATGGTGACACGGGATTTCTTTTCCGGAAGAATCAAACGGGGAAACAGCTCTTTCGGAATTTTTCCTTTGCCAAGCAGCTCGACCGCCTCATAGCCGATGGACTCAAGCCCGTCATGCCAATACATAAAGTCGCTCCATCCGAGAACCAGTTCTCCACACGTCATGTCAGGCGCGATTTCTTCTGCCGTAACCTTATGACACCATGCGGAGGCTGCTATCGCAAGCTTTTGACGCAAACGTAATGCAACTTCCGCTTCCGGAGAATCCGGGGAAATTCCACATCCCCGCAGAAAATCTTCACCGGAAACCGGCGGTTGCCAGCGAGTTCTTTCGCGCCTCTTCCGGTACTGCCGCATTCGGATTGCAGCGAGAATTTTGCCGGCGGGGATGAAAAAAGACAGGAAAACAAACGGCAGAAGTAACACCACCAGCCCCCACATCAGAAAACCTTCGCAATCTTCCCACTTTTTCCGTGTACGATTCATTTTTCCCCTCTGCGATTGCGATCCTCTGCAAACGATATTTGTTTGCCGTCCGGCAGGATCATTGTAAACTTCTGGAGAAATAAACGGACAGATATGTCGTGTGTCTTTTCAAACATTTCATCTTCCAAAGGATATGGATGTCCGCAGTAAGGGCAATTATCCAGATGAGACCCTTTCGGCAGCAATGCGCGGTCTTTTTTGATCCAGTTGCTAAAATAGATCAATTTCTTTTTTTCGTCGATCGGATAAAGACTGAACAGGCCGCCAAGCCATGTTTCATTGTTGCCATAAAACGCCTGAAATCCAATATGAAATGACGAGCCGCAGACAGGACAAATTACACTTTTAATAAAAATCTGTAAATATTCCGGTTCATTTGAGTGATCTGTCAATGGAAGTCGATTTTTGGGGGTGTTACCTCGGTGACAATTCAATCTCGTTCTGCCATAGAGAAACCAACCGGCTACAGCAGTTGCAATAACGGAAAATAAATTCATTTCACCGCTCCTTTCCCGTCCGCAGACGATGGGTGTATGAATCAACAATCCGGCGGAGAGAATAGCTTCTTTCATTACATCTGAACTTGCCGCCGATACTTTGGAGAAATCGCAAAATGGAATCAACAGCAGAATAACAATTACGATTCCATAAAAGAAACAAGACACTACAAGGCTGGTAGGTGACAAATGTAATTGTCTCTACAATCCTGAAGCAATTTTTCTTTGATATAGAGAAACATCCTTGTTTTTTACTCATTGATTCACACCTTTCTTTTCCGGCCAAAGGAGCGGCTGGAGTGTTTGGTAAAGGGCACGGCTTTGGAAGTGATCGTTGTTTTCCGTGAAACGCACAAATGCCGCATCTGAAAAATATCCGGTTCCCTTACCGATAGAAAATTGACGTGTACGCCCATCGCGCCAGATCAGCTTTACTTGCCACCATGGAGCGTAATCACTGTATGAATGCCCTTTCTTTTTGCTGAAAATAAAACTTGTTGCCATTCCTTTTTGAAATTCGGCAATCTTCTTCGGTTGCGTCAGAACAATTTTCCGGGAGCTTTCCTCCTGCGTAAAAACAACCTCCTGTATTTCGGAAACTGGGGCATGCCGGATTTCGTAAAGTTCCCAATTGGTCTTGATTTGCCGGAAAGAGATCAAGCCCCCCACAAGACAAAAGATTATAAGCACAAGCAGAAACAATCGACGAACCCCAAGGGACAAAGTGCCGCCGCGGCGTGTTTTGATTCTGTGGTGCTTGTCTGCGACAAGCAAACTCCCCAAACAAACTGCAAACAATGTCCAGAAAAACGGAAAGACTCCATATCGAGCAACAATCAGCCAAAGACCTGCCACAATGGTATAAAGCAGAGCGGCAAAAATATAATGAATGCGTAATTCTCGAATGAACCCGGTAAAAATGAAACATGTAACCGCACCGAATATAAAAAAAGGGGTTGTATGAGGAAACAAAACTCCCGCGCGGAAAAGAGGAAAATTAACCACAAACTCCAGTGTCAAGAGTATCAATGCGTAAAAAATCAGCAAAGCCGGAATTGGCTGTTTTTCCACAACTTCTTCTGCTTCCGATTCAGGTTGGGACTTGGGAGTCGGAAATTTTTCAAAGAAACCTCGCAACCGGGAGAACAGAAAACAAAGCAAAGGGAAGAAACAGAGAAACGAAATCGGCAATAATTCTTTCGGAATCGGAACTCCACAAAAGTAAAGAACAAAGAGCAACGGCAACAGAAATACAGTCCAGCGAACAACTTGACTGACCATCCTTAACTTTGATGAAGCAATACTGACCGGAGGCGCGATGCAAAGCGCCAAAAAGGTAAAAAAGATACCCAAGCAACCATATTTGCCATATTTCGAGTTTTCAATTCGCTTCATTACCCACAACCTTGACCGGCGTCTTGAGAAGACTTGTGTAACTTGTGAATTTCAATTACAGCATAAATCAGCATGGTCCCGGCAAAGATGAATAACCTATTTCCGTACCAACCTTGACCGGCAGGAATACGTATCCCATCAGCCAGACAAGGAAAAAATATTCCGGATGCAATCGCAATAATACGGGAACGGAAAAATACCTTTGTTTGGTGAATATTCATTGCTTCGATGAAATCGTCCTGATCCAGCAATTTTATTGCGTCATTCGATACATCAGCCATGATCGCCTCCTTTCCCCGGATCATCATCGCGCACGAGCTTACGGCGGCAGTTGGGGCAGCGCAAAAAATATGCAGAATGACAATCCCGCCCAGCCGTATTCCAATCCGGAGGTTCCTTTAGAATCCGAAACGAACCGAAATGACAGTATGGACATCTCCAGAAAACTTTCACAATTCTCCGAAACCGAAAAAAATGGATCGACAGGAAAATAATGAAAACCGCAATCCCCCAGGGGAAAAAGGATGGAATCGCCTGTAAAACGTGTTCTTCTGGCAAACACAGCTGTATTATGGAGAAAAGAAAATATCCGAATAAAAGCAAAGAGACAAGAGAAACTGTTTTACTCTGTTTAGCAGCACAAACTTCCCGGAGAGTCGGTAAATCCGCCAGAGGCTCCGGCTCAGGCGGCGGCCATTCCGAATCCAGCTGTGACCCGCAGGAAGAACAGTTGCCGCTCATACGCAGAATCAATGGATCGTAATATT
>ERZ1034984.1328-NODE-1328-length-23658-cov-6.617125_pt1 | contig 23658 bp, 24 predicted proteins | sample MGYA00520589_ERZ1034984 | MGnify/ENA primary metagenome ERZ1034984 (study PRJEB33766, sample SAMN09781790) | gut metagenome | biome: gut microbiome | host: Homo sapiens | place: Madagascar | study: EMG produced TPA metagenomics assembly of the PRJNA485056 data... | reverse complement strand
GGTGTAGAGGCCGATGTTGAACAGGCAGCGCTCGCCGTCGAACACGAGCGGCAGCGAGGAGGGCGCCGCATGGTCGGCGTCGCGGCCCACGAGGAAGACCGCGCGGCTAAACGAAAACGACAGGTAGTTCTTGAGGATGCGGTTGCCAGCGCCCCAATCCTCGGGATCGGCCAGGTCAACCAGGCGGTCGTAGCAGGGCTCGGGGCAAAACGCGAAGTCGTACAGATTGCTGCAAAGCGTGCTGGGGACAACCATGGTGCATCCTTCTTTCGGGGGGTGGCGACGGGCACGAGCGCGATACTCACGAGCGGCGGCCGGGCATCCGAGGCTTTCGACTAGGGGAAACTATAGCGGTCTTAGAGAGGTGAAGGCGCGGGGAAATAAAGCTGAGGGCACCTGAAGGAGACTGGGAGAACAGACAGCTTGCCGCACTCAATCCCAGCTCAACCCATTGCCAGATGTAACTTTTGGCCCCCAGAAACTTACATCCAAAGCGGTTTCATCGCCAAATCACAGCCTTTTCCGGCTCGTATGTAAGTTTACTGACGCTCCGAGTGCCACAATGAAACCGGCCATCATTCCATCGCAGCCACAATGAGGTCAGCGCCGTTGATGAAGCGCCCCTTCTTGCCAGACGCCAAGATAAAGTCGCCCTCGCTGATTGCCTCGAGGCTCTCGGCATTTGGCTCCCCAAGGGCAATAGGGAGCGAATCGCAGCCGACGTCTATCGCCAACCCCAGGGAAGCCTGCACCACCGAAGACGCGTCGAGTCCGCTGCGTCCTGCAATCCCAGCGGCTTCGCTCGCTAAAAGGTCATCGGTGCAGATAGCAAAACTCGCGTTCAGCATGCTTGCTCCAATCAGACAATGCGTATGCGAGGCACTTTGGCGCATTGATGTATCGACGAAAGCTCCTGCCATCGCCGCTTAGCGCAACACCAGGGATAGCGCCTGCTCCCGGCGCAACCATGCCAAGGTACCCGGATCCGCCCTTTTCAATTATCCCAATACGGTATAATCCCCCGCAGGTCAACGAGTCCAACGCGTGTCGGGCAGCGCCTCCGGAACTTAGGAGGTAACGCCTATCAATCTGATCCTGTTTGCCGCGCAACTGTTGACGGCGCTGCTCGAGACGGCGACGACCGTCATCGAACTCATCTCGCTGCTCAAGGTGAGAAAGTCTCCCAAGAGCAGCGAGACCGATACGGGAAGGGAGGAGTAGAGACACACGGACGGCACTAAAAAGGCCATTAGCTCGCAACTAATGGCCTAAGCCCAATAACGGCGCCAACGCAGAACGACTCGTTGGCCTTAGTATAACCCGATACAGGATGCATGGCCAGGGCCATCGGAAATCGACAGACTTTCACGTAGGGCAAGCAGAAGTCCAATCCCAGCGCAGTCATTCCCGATGTAACTTTTGACGTCCCGAAACTTACATCCAACCCGGTTTCATCGCCAATTCGCAGCCTTTTCCGACTCGCATGTAAGTTTACTGACACCCAGTGTAGCCTGATGCGTCGGGCCGCATTCTCGATTTCGATCGCATCAGAGCGCCCCGACTGACAAACTTTACAGGCAGTCCCTCTGAACGCATGATGCGGGTATGCAAAGGACACCGAAAGGAGGCTGCCATGCCAGCGACAATGGACAGAAACGCCGAGGGGAAGCACCGCACTGGCTCGGCTGTAAAAGACCACGTGGCTGAGATTTACCCCCAGTGGGAGCCGGGCCCGTCGGATACCATAAACGCCTTCCCCATGAAATCGGCGCGGGTCAACGACCTGCCGTTCAGCATGCGCCCTGAGGAACCGACCTACGAGGACATCGCCGCACTCGCCTACAAGGCGCCGCTCAACTCCAACGGCATTGCCGTGCTACCTGCCGACTGGGACGACTATGACGAGTGACGCCGGCCTGCAAATATGCGAGGTCCGGCATGATGGCTCCGCGCAGATGCACGCCTTCTGCGCGGCCCACGGTTGACATTCAACCATCAGACCAGGCAAAATTCTCTCAGCTGAAAAAACCAATTGGTTTTGTAAGGGCGTGTCCGGACAACTGATTCGGATGCGCCCTATCTTTTCAGGAGCCCCTGCGGAACCCCTCATGAGACCCGCAGGCGAGACCGCGGCCCACTCCTATAAGGCAAAACACCCTGACGAAGCGGACATGGCAATCTCCACATCGTCAACTCCTTCGCCAAGCTCGGATTCCGCCACCCGCCCCCAAACCACAAAGCGGCCGCGGGCGCGGGGGCGACGGCGGCCGCTTCGGTTCGCGGGCGTGTTCGGTTCGCTCGCCCCTAGCCCTGGGCCAAAGGCGTCTGGTGGTACTCGAGCTCGGCGGCGCCGGGGGCGACGGTGACGCTGTAGGTCACGGTGGCACTCTCCTGGGCGTAAAGGTTGACGCTGCCCACCCACACCTCGTGGCCGTAGAGGGTCGACTGCACGAACTCGCCGGTGCCGTTGCTCACCGCGGCGCCGGATATCGAGCCGCCCGCGGGGGCCACCAGGAGCACCTGGTTGTACATGTCGTCGCGGCTGCGCTTGAAGGGGCCGCTGCCGGCGATGTAGCCGGGCGCCACCTCGGCCTCCTCGGGCGTGAGGGAGTTGGTCATGGTGGTCGCCATGTCGTAGGTCACCGTGCCGTCGGGGTTCTCCGTCCTGCCCACCACCTGAGTGTCCATGAGCAGGTACCAGGACATCTTGGCCCAGGTGTTGTCGTTGAGGTACAGGCCCACCACGGGCTCGAGCGGGTCGGAGCCCAGAGCGCCCGTGATGCCCTCGACCGCACCCAGGGCCTGCTCCACCTCGGCGTCGGGCGACCACACGAGCAGGCGGCCCTCACGGGCGTTGGCCGCGATGGTGTCCACCAGGGTCATGGGGTCCGCCGAGCCGAGGTTCTCCATGACCTTGCCGGCGGCAGCTGCGGCCACCTCGCCGAAGAAGGCGTCCTGCGAGGCGTTGTCGTCCCCGAAGCGCCAGTAGGTGTCGCTCGAGAGGATGCGGGCGGCGTTGGTGCCGTCCACAAGCGTGCCGTCCTCAGTCGTGACGCTGCTGCCAGTGGCCGCCATGAGGCGCTGGAGGAACACCGGGTCCACCGCGATCACGCCGTCCACCTGCTGGTCATGGTAGTCGAGCCAGGCCTGGGAGAACAGGTAGCCCACGCGCGTGAAGTCGGGCGTGTCGTTGAGGTTGCAGGCGCTGATGCCCATCTCGGCGCCGAAGATCGCCTGCTCCTCGCCTGTGATCTCGAAGGTCACCTCGCGCTTACCCATGGAGACGAAGTCGCTCAGCGACACGTGGCCGGCGTCCACCGTGAGGGTGCCCCATGCGCCGGGGAAGCCGCCCGTGGCGCGCAGCTCGGAGTTGCACTGGGCCACAAGCAGGTAAGTGCGCGGCCCGTCGCATCCGAGGAACTCGGGCAGCCTCTCGAGGAGGGGCCCGTAGGCCGCGAGCGTCTCGCTCGCCTCGTGCAGGGGCTCGGACAGCTTGTCCACCGCGTCGTTGAGCCGGTCGATGTTGAAGGTGCCCAGCGCGTCGAGGTCCCGCACGGCTTTGTCGAGCGCGGGCTCGATCTGGGTCACGAGCGCACTGTAGCGCTGCAGGGCGTCGGCGTTCACCGCGCCGCCCGTCGTGAGCGAGGAGGGCGGGCACGCCGCCATGGTGTCGGACAGGGGGGTCAGCACCTGGTCGACGAGGTTGCCGGCGATGTCGAGCAGAGACTTGGCGCCCGTGACGTCGCTGCCGTAGACCGGCACGAGGGACGCGAAGCCCCACAGCGGCCCCTCGAGCTCGGAGCGCATGGAGGAGACGGCCGTGCGCATGTCGTCGGTGCAGGCCTGCATGGCCGCGCCGTCGCCGGCCTTCACGGCCGTCTCGAGCTGACCGACCGTGGTCGAGAGCCCCTGCGCCTCGGCCACGAGCGCCTGGGCCGAGCCCACCAGGCTCGTCCCGCCCGCGGCAAGCGCGATGGCGAGCGCCACCAGCATGCTGAGCACGGCGACCAGCGCCGCGTGCCCACGACGGGGCCCGCCGGCCTCCCCTACGGTTGCGCCCGCCGCATCGTCCGCGCCGGCGCTATGTGCAAAATGCTGACCCATTGAAGCTCCTTCGCCCCCCACTGAAAAACAAACCACTACGGCGCCAAGCAACCTGCGAGCGCCGCTCAGCACGCCACAAGAACGTCCGTACCCACACTACCGTCATCCAGCCAGGCCCTTGTATCCAACATGTGCAGCCATCACAAAAGCAGAGGAGGAGGACTCGCGGACATGGACCCCTGCGCCAGGGTGTCGACGGACGCCCACTCGGGCTACGCCCAGGTGCTTCCCGGGCTCGGCGTGGCCTCCCACGACGCTGTCCCCGCGTCCGAGGCGGTCGACCGGCTCGGCATGGCCGGCGCCCTGCACCGGTGCCCCAGGCGCTCCCTCGACAGGTTCGCAGGCGTCTCCACCAGGCGCCTCGCCCACTACCTCGCCTGGTTCGAGTGGGCCGAGCAGATCAGGCATTCGGGCTCCCAGCCGGCGAGGGTGATGTCGGACCATGCCTCGGTTCCGGCAGCTACCCTCGCCACCTCCTCGACAGCGTCGAGCGTCTCGCCGAATGTGATGCTCTGTGCATAGGAGTGTTTGGCGGCGTACACCACCCACTGGCGGGCAAGCCCATCGTCGCCGCGCATCGCCGCGATAGCATCGCCTCGCCCGCCGATGGCGGCAGCGCTGTTGCGCTTCGCACACGTCGCCCTGAGCGCCGCGCCGAGGGTTTCGGCGTCGACCTGGCCTCCCTTGACGCGCCACAGCTCGAAGACATCGTAGAAGTCGCGGATGCGCGTCGTGGCCACGTTCCTCGCCAGCACCGTCTCGACCTTCTCGGCGAGCACGGTCTCAAGCGGGTACGCCATGATCCTGGCGCTGCCCTCGTCGAACACAAAGGGGTAGTCGTAGGCTATGGCGGCCGGGGTTATCCTGTCGCCCGTGGTGACGTCGACTGTGATGGGCACGGCTAAAGGGGCGTAGCGGGCGCGCAGGAACACGCGGATGCCCGGGTACTCGTCGGCCTCACGGATGTCCTCAGTCCTCAGCAGCTCGAAGGCGAGGTCGTCCCCCGCGTCGATGGCGCAGATTTCGCCGAAGACCTCGGCAGCCTTGTCGTGGGTCAGGGTGAACCCCATCACAGTCGTGTCGAGGTCCTTGGTCGTCCGCCTGTCAACGCCGATGAGCGAGCCTATGAGCATGCCGCCTTTCACGATGACGGAGTCCCGCCAGGCCGACCGCGCAATGCGGTCTATCAGGCGCTCGAGCATGTAGTTCTGCAGCATGAGCTGGGGCGACACGCCCGATGCCTTCGCCCTGTTGTTGATGAGCGCCTTGAGCTGCATGGCGTTCTTGGTCCTCACAGCAGCACCTCCATGATCTTCCTGATCTTCCCTCCCACCCCAAGCTCGTCCGCGAAGGACTGGAGCCTGGGGAGGTTCCTCTCGCCCGACGACAGGTACGTTTTGAACGCGGGTACCGCCGCCTGCATGTCCGGCGAGGCCGTACCTCGAAGCATGTCGCACAGCGTCCGCTCCGCGCAGTAGGCCCGCACGGTGTTGCCGTAGGGCGTCTCGATTCGCACCTCGCCGAGCCCGTGCAGGCCCCCGGGCGACGACTTCGCCACGAGGCCCGCGGCCTTCGCTGACGACGGGTTGTACCCGCGCGGGAAGGACATGGTGAGCGCCTCCGGCGCGGAGTCCGACAGGCCGAGCAGGTAGAGGGCCGTGTCGTGCGAGAAAACGCCGCGGGCGAAGCGGTGCTGGGCCGTCACATACTCGTCTTCCCACGTCTCGGGGGTGCAGTACAGGCCGCGGCCCAGCTTCTCAAGCTCGCCGCGCGAGACGGCTTCGGAGAGCTGGCGGCTCTGGATGCCGCGGGCTGCCGCGGCCGAAGCGGTGATGTAGCCGTTCGCAACCGAAGCCACCCCTAGAACAGACACCATGCACACCACACCCCTTTCTGATTTTTCATGCTACAAATCGAATGCGATTGTAGCACAGAAAAGTCTCACCATCACCGCAGCGGCGCCTCCAGGCGGCCGCCCTCGTGGACGAGTACGCGGTCCACGGCACGGCGCAGCAGCCACGAATCCGAAGCTGGAACAAAGGGCACCACAGCCGATGCCGCATGGAGAACCATGCTCGATGGCTTGAGGAAAAACGAGCGCAGGGCCATGGAGCTAGCTGCTGCCAACGGATCAGTATCAACGGCGGCGCTCGCCGAGGAAGCGAAGATAACCAAGCGTGCTTCCTCGGCAGCTCTAAAGAGACTCGCCGAGTGCGGCCTGCTCGAATGGGTCGGCACAAGCGCCCGCAATCCGCGGCAGTTCTATCGCCTTCCGGACCCCTTCCAGACGGAACCATTAGCTACTCCGAAGTTTTTGGGGAAGCTAGTCCTACAGGACGAACGGTTAGGACAAGCAATCGTGACCGTTTCCTAAAATCCGCCAGTGGCAGTCCAACCCACCGGCCAATCGCCCGAGCCTGCAATATGGAATTTGCAGCGCCTAGCCCGGCTACCCGAGAGTTTGCGCATGTTGCGTCGGTTCATGAGAGCATCCAGAAGATCGGGTGCGCTTTCATGAACGAGGCCGATAAGCTTCTGAAGCTCGATGAGATCCCGCTTGTGTCGCTTAGCCTTCGTTTTAAGGCCGCACAAGAAAGCAACGTCATCCGGTCATCGCTCGATTTTCTGGAGAAGTCGATTGGCAGCCGGCCCTGATGGGACACAATAATCGCAGTAGAAAATCTACGGGTTTGTAAGGCGGGGTCGTGCGAGCAGTTCCGCCTAGTTTTTTCTGCCGAGAGCGTAGCGCACTGTAATGCCAGGGAGTCAACACCATAAGCCCTGGGCTTCCTATAATCCATCACGCACACGACCTTCTGACCCGGCATCAGCGTAGCGCCCTCGACCCCTCTGAACAATGGCAGCCCTGTCTCCTAAACAGTAACCGCCCAAAGGCTTGCTGCAGGAGAACCCGCTGATTAAGCTTAGGAAGCTGCGGACTGAACCTTCTTGCATTTGCTTCGGCGATGCATTTCCCGACGCCGGTAACCGTGAAGCTCCCTTGTGCTTGAGCCAAAAGCACAGAAAGAGGAAGACCGACGCAACCCGTACCAGCAATCGCCATTTTCATCGGATAACTCCCTGGTTCCCTTGCGCCGCGAGGACTACGCCCACAGTTTGAATGCGACGGATTTTGTCTCAGAAACTCTGTTACGTGATGGGAACCAACCGTATTGCGCATTCCAAAAACCGCGGAAATGCCCGAGGCGTCATTGTGAGTAACTAAACAATTTGCCATGTAACGTCGTAAATGTTACATGGCAAATTACTACGTTACAAAAGGAGAAGAGGCATGCGGGAATACGTTGAGAAAATGCTGCACACGAGAGTCGAGCTCGAGCCCGGTGCCATCTCGGGACTCCCGCTCTACCTGAGGGGGTTGTACTCCCTGGAGCGGTGGACAGTCTTCGGCGTGCCGCTCGCCCCGCCCCCCCCTCGAGAGCCAGACGGTGAAGACCATGGCGAAGCACCGCGACGCGCTGGAAGCGGCCCTGGGGGTCCCGTGGCGTTCGCCCTCGAGGACGCCACGAGCTATAGAATCGGACGGATGCTCGAGAACGGCCTCCCCTTCGTCGAGCAAGGCGGGCAGGTATACCTTCCGTTTCTGGGAATCGCGCTGAGAGATGGAGGGGCCCGTGCGAGCAACCGCCGGCAGGCAGACGTCGCGATCTTTTCGCCCCAGGCGCAGCGTCTCGCGCTCATGGCGCTCTACGGCGACCTCGACGGCGCCAGCGTCACCCAAGCGGCCGCCTTCCTCGGCGCGGCGAAGATGACCGCCTCGCGCGCATTCGACGAGCTCGCGGCCGCCGACCCCTCCATCGTCGGCACCGAGGGGCGACGGCGGGTGCTGCGTCCCGGCAGGGACAAGATGGCACTGTGGCGTCGCTTGGAGCCGCGCATGTCGAGCCCGGTCACAAGGGAGCACTGCCTGGCCCGCATACCCGCCGAAGAACTCCCGCTGGGAGGGATTTCGGCGCTGTGCGAGCTCTCGATGCTGCAGGACAACCCCTGACCGACTTACGCCGCGACCAAAGCGCAAGAGCGCGCCCTAGGGCTGGCGACCGGCGCGCGCGGGGCCGACGCCGACGAGCCTGTGTGCATGGTGCAGGTGCTGCGCTACGAGCCCGTGCCGGCACTGGGGTGCGCGGTCGACCCGCTTTCTGCCATCCTGTCCCTTCCCGACGAAGAGAGGGACAACCCGCGCGTCGCGGGCGAGATCGAAAACGTCTTACCGAGTGCTTGGATGCGCTTACGGCCGCAACGCGGTGATGGGAAAGACATAGATGTCGTGCTCGGCGTCGTGGCGGCAGAAGGGCGAGGTGGCTGTGACGACGGCGGAGAACTCTGGCTCGGGGTTTCGGGCCGCCGGGTTGGACGCGACCTTCTCGCGTAGGCGCTCGATGTTCCTGATGCCGTCGGGCACCTTGGCCTCGCCGAGCTTGACCTCCAGCGCCGCCCATCGACCGTCGCGAAGCTCGATTATGACATCGACCTCCAGTCCGTCGGAGTCACCGTAGTAGCGAAGCGACCCGGGGTGCGCACCTGGCAGGCAGGCTGCGTAGGCCCGCAGGTCATGGACGCACAGCGACTCGAACAGCAGCCCGAAGGTCTGCCCGTCGGAAAGCAGCCGCCCGGGCCCCATGCCGAGCGCGGCGGCGGGGATGGAGGGGTCGGCGAAGTATCGCTTCGGCTTGGTGCGAAGCCGAGACTTCGCGCGCACGGGCGCATCCCAGCCGCACAGGCTCTCTATGACGTACATGTCCTCGAACATGTTCAGGTAGGCAGTGACGGTGGACGCCGCAGGTACGCCAGCCTCGTCGCCCAGGGCGGCGTCCTGGGCGATGGTCTGCAGGGTGGCTGCCGTGGCGACGTTTCTTGCAAGCGAAGAGGTTATGCGCCGCGCCATGTCGGGCGTGCCACCCTTCTTGGGGACGCTGACCTCGAACATGGCGTCAAGGTACTGGTCCACCACTTCGGCGGCTGTCTGGGCGTCGGCACCGACGAGGGCTGGCCAGCCGCCGCAGCATATGGCGTCGGCCAGGGGCGCGAGCGACGTGTCGCAGGCGCTCGGCTCGAACTTGCCCTCGAACAGCCCGGAAAGCGACACGGCTCCTGTGGAAAGGCCCCGCTCCCACAGCGTCATGGTGCTCATGTCCACGCGGGCGATGCGGCCCGCACCGTTGTGCGTGACGGAGTCCTTGGCCGGGGTGGAGGAGCCCGTGAGGATGAACAGCCCCCGATCACCGGCCGCGTCGACGGCGCGGCGCGCAGCGTCCCAGGTGGAGGGGACCTCCTGCCACTCGTCGACCACGTGGGGGCGGGCGCCCTGCAGGGCCAGCGAGGGGTCGGCCTCGACCAGTGTCTTGACGTTTGGGTCGTCCAGGTGTACGACGCTCTCGCCGAACGCCAGGGCCGCCCAGGACTTGCCGCACCACTTGGTTCCCCGGACCTCGACCGCGCCGAAGGTGGAGAGCAGCCTCTGCAGGCGCTCGTCGACGAGGCGCGGGCGGTACGTCTTGGGCTTCTCCGTTCCGTATGCGACCATGGGTTAACCTCCCTGTTTCAAGTGGTCATACTTTGTTTTCGAGGGATATTGTACTCGATTTTCGAGGAGAATGACACTTCGTTTACGAGGGAAACAGTCGTCTGTTTTCGAGATGCGATGGGTCTGCGCATCGCCTGTGGACAGAAGGAGCGAACGAGTTTTCAATGGCGCGGCCGGCGGGTGGGCCCCAACTACCCGCCGGCCGCGCCGCTCTGTTGGAAACTCCCGGAGACCGTGCGCGGCCAGTGCCCTTGCGCGATGTTTCGGGGTGCCGTTTCGGCGAAAGTCTCCTCGGAGCCGAACGACTCTATGAGGCCGAGCGCGAAGAACATGCCCTTGAGCTCGGAGTTCACGCAGCCGCGCTCGTCGAAGCTCTCCCGCTCGTTGAGGTCCTCTATGGTCACGGGAGGCAGCGGCCGGTTGTGGTTCACGAAGGTCATGCGGTCGGCGCACACGTAGATGCCCACGTAGTCGGGCCTGGAGTAGTCCTTGTGCAGGATGGCATTAGTGGCCAGCTCGGCGAACATGGCGCGAGGCTGCGAAGCAGGCACGCGAGAAGGGTCTGGTCACGGCCGACGAGGCCGTCGAGTGAGCAAAACGCCTTCGTGACCAAGATAGACGCGGCCGGATAAAGAACGCTCGACGCGGCCACTACTCTGTCGGCCGTTGCCAGGTATCATTGCTGTTGTTTTACAGTTTGCGTCTATATCGGATACAAAGGTGGTAGTTATGGCAAGGACACTTTCAAGGAGGCTGGCACCCGTGGTCGAGCGGTCGCACGAGCGCCCACCAGATAAGCATCCAACCCGGTCACATAGCCAGGCACACGCCGCGAAACGCCGGCGCGCAGGGCCGCGAGGCCGCCGTCGTGGACATCGCGCAGGACCTGCTGCTGCGCGAGCCGCAGGAGAACTGCACGCTGGCGTTCGTGGCCGCCGTGGACGGCCTTTCAATCGGCCTGTTCTCCTACGGCGCCGCCCGCGGCACAAACGCGCGGAACGACTCGTTGAGCTTAGTTAGGATGCGCAACCAGAACCAAGAGAAGCTGCAGGCTTTCACGCAAAGCGAGCAAAGCCTCAATCGCCAAGCAACCCAAGCAAGAACGGCCTCAAATCTACTCCCAAGCCCAAGGCCACGGGCAGGCCTCATTCCTTAACCCGCAAAAAACAAGGGGCACTCCTTTGCAGAAGCACCCCTCCAAAACGGAAACCGTTTTTCGTTGTAGGGAGAACTTTACAGGAAAACGAAACAACGGTCAACCATGCTGTATCTTTACACTATGTTTTCTTCTCCATACCAACCATTTATCAAGGCGCGCAAGAAAACGAAACCTGACGAGACAACACTATTGGGCCTATACCAGTCGGCATGTTTTAGCGTTCTATTGGCGAGGCCTTGTAACTCTGATGCCCTATGAGCCCGCACAGTCGACGCGGAAACTGCCTGGTGCATGTACAGCGTTGTTGCAATATGCTGCATGCGCTCATTGCCAAGCTTGCTCTGCCTAGCATCTTTCTGGATGCCAATTTGAGCGAGAGCACGTTCGACCGCATATTGCGTTCTATACGTTGCGCTGCCAGCCCGCATGTCATTCAGGATGCAGCTGTTGTGCGCACACGCGTTGCGAAGACATCTGACTGGTTGCAGCAAATAGTAATCATCCTTGAGCTTTTTGCTTTTCAGACGAGTAGCACAAAACTCGTAAAAATGAGTGAAGCACCCAAATGAAATCAGCTCAAAAAGCTCCCAAACTGCATAGTCATTATCAGGGTGATACTCAATTATGCCCCTGGTATAGGGAGCGCTGAGCCCCCGCTTGATTTCATTAACGATGGGATTCGAGGCATCCTTGGTCGATCCGTTCTTCTCAAGAAACGCCTTGACCACCTCATACCCATCCTCACCTTCCCGCTCAAGTGCATCCAGCAGGCGAATTTTTGAATAATGCTTGATATCAATGGTGAGGTCCAGGAAAATGTTCCTCAACTTCATGTCAATGATTGCGATGTCGACAAGCATTCCGAAATCTAGGCCGGCATATTTGCCGTCGTTCTTTCCTCCAACGCATTTCGGAAAGTTCGACCTATACGACCGCACCCTAAAGTAATTGTTGTGCTCCCTCAGATAGTCCACAGCATCGGATTCCGACCACAGGCTGAAAGTCACTCCTTTGTCTTTTAGTTGAGCGACCTGCTCGCATGGCGTAAGCCACGGTCGACGTCTCGCCATATCTTCCAGCATGCAACCCCCCAAACTTGGAATCCAAACGACGAAAGCTTAGGACGAGACAATGACACTGGCAATTGGGTTCGTTTAAATCCCATTTGTTTCAGAGTAGAACTCGCGCATGTATAAACAGGTCTCCTTCCCCGCGTCCGACCCGATCGGCGAATCGCTCGCCAAGCACGGGATGAAGAGGAGCAAGGTCAGGCGCTCGCAGAGGCGCTTGAGCGCGAGAAGCACACCACTCATCCGAATCACCTCCCGCAGAGCCCTGCTCCGCCATCACGGGCGACAGCACCGCCATCACCAGAGCCACCACAAGCGCTCGCCATGCCGGGTCCAAGACGGCGCATCCCACCGGCAGGTCGACGTTGGCCACGACCACACCCAGGGCCCTTCGGTGGGCGAACCGCCGCATGCGCAAAAGTCTTCCGACATCCATGCAAAGGGCCCGGGTTTTATCCCCCGGGCCCTCGGCCGAACCATAGGCACATCTCTCGATATCACGTACTTCCAGCGCAATCAGTGCCGTGACGCATAGCAACTAGTCGGCAGATACTTCTTTCGAAAAATAGTCGTGAGCTATCGCGCAGGGGAAAATGGACGGAAGCACCACCGCCCCCATCGGTGAGAGCCCCATGAGGTCATGAAGCAAGACTTGGCGTGAGCATATGCCATGGAGACCGCGTTTGAGAGAAGATACTCTTTGGCCTCGGCCTCGGAGAGCTCTCGGGGAAGCGCGGCGCGAACAGAAATGAACGCCACCAAGCCGGTCGACATTTTCTCTTCGTCATCGTTGTCGCTGTCGAACAACGACGTGCTCACACTGAGGTCCATGTCCACGCCGCACTCCTCATTCGCTCTCGTCAGATTCAGCGCACTTGTATTGGGTCTCCGAAGAGAATGCCAGCTTGGAGCTGAATTCAACACGGATGTCAAGCGCGAGCGCGAGTTGCGCAACGGACTTGAGAGTCATGTTCGGCTGGGTATTGAGCAGGTTTGCAAGGCGCTGAGGACTCACGCCCATCCGTTCCGCCAGCTCCTTCTTTGTCAGCCCTTGCTTGCTCATCTCACTAACCGCAAGGTGAGAAAGCTCGAGAGCATAGTCATACGCAAGCGTGTCTGCGCTTGTCGTCTCTTCCATAAATTTGGAGAGGTCCACAGTTTCCATTTACGCGCTCTCCTCCGTTGAGTCGTTTACCAGTTTCAACTGCTTGGCGGCCTCAATCGCAAGCTTGCTGGACAAATCGATTTCCGCCTGAATATTGCCGCTACCTTGATGTCTCTTAAACCATCTGAGAAGCACCGCCTGGGCAGGTTCTTTGCACAGGATGCAAGCCATTTTGCGATTCACGCCATCAAAGCCCTTTATCTTGTGCAGGCCCAGGGCGGCATTCAGTCATCGTAGCTTTCCCGTCCCACATGAGGTACGTCACCCTAGCCAACGATACCCATGAGTTTTGCAGAAGGAACCCAGGCAAAACGCGTCGCGCCGAAAAAACTCACGCCCCAGCCCCTCGAGCGACACCGCACTACATGTCGGAAACTAGACGAACGGCGAAGAAGTTAATGGGGCGTTGTATGAGACCGCCCTACAATGGCGTAGGTGACTTTTCGGTGTGCACGCACGGCCGCCCTTGGCTGTCGTAGAAAAGCAATGAGCGAGCCTCGTCAATAGAACCGCACAGCTTAAACAGCCGGGAACGCTCCACGGACGAATACCCGTCTTTGTCGATATGCTTCATCAACAACCGATTCATCAAAAACAATGCCCCGATAGACCTGAGTAGATTTCCCTGGTTCGCTTTTTCATAGTTGCTGATTCCCTTCGCCTCATCGATAACCGCCCTGTTATGCTTCACGCTGTTGTAGTCTGTCCACCATGTCAAGGCATTAGAATCGTCAGCGCGCTTGTAGACAGGCTGACCTTTCTTGCCCTCGACCATAATCTGCCGCCAGCCGTCGAAAGGCTTGAACTTGAACTGGTCCGCAAACTCGACGGATTCCCCACCGAGCCCCGGAAAGGCCTCGCACACGTAATAACCCCACTTGTTAATGGCACAGTTGCCCAGGTCAACATCAGGGTAAAAGCGGCGGACAATCTCCTTACCCAGAGCATCAATCTCACCACAAGCCGCCAGAAACAGCGTCAGGTACTCGACAGAATAGGCGTCTGCGTTACGTTCAGCAAACGCGCAGAAACGCTCAGTCTGGGCGAAACGCTCCTCTAGAGCCAAGTAGTAATCCCAATAGGAACGGCGATAAGTTTCCAATCCGTCCGTCTTCATACTAGTCCCACCGACCCTCATCACGTGTCCAGTAAACAGTTCATCGCTCATTTGCGTTCGCCGAGCAGGGCAAAAGCCGTCTCAACTCGTCAAAACACGCAGCCTTAAAGGCCTCATTGAGACTCAAGGGGTTGCAGCGACTGAATCAAGGCCTCGATTTTGCTCTGCAGCTGCTCATACGAGCACCCTTCGCTTTTTGATGACAGGCGTTCCCTCCTGGCTTTAGCAAAATCAATTAGGAAATCGGCGTAGCGCTGCGCGCATTCACGTCGTTCCCCAGGCACACCGTCATCAACCTTGAAGTTCGCATCCGCGATATCAACACCAGGGTCAGGAGAGGTTACCCACAAGAGAAACTCAGAGTATTGCTCCGCATCGGACAAGCAGTAGCTTCGCCCATCAATGTCAACCAGGATTCCACCGTCATCATCGCATGTAATCATCTTTCATCACCCAACTGGAAATTGTACTTGTTCAGACGCATCTTCAGGTAACGCTCACCGCCGTCAAGCACACTTGCCACCACCTGCTTGGTCTTATCATCGCTCAGCACACCAGGCTTGTAGGTAATTGCCCCTTCCTCTTCCTGACAGGAGACGATAAGCCTGGCATCGCCGTTGACGACAACAGGTGCCGAATGGCTCACCACAAACAGCTGGACATCGAATTTCAAACACTTCAGCCTATCAACGAGAAACCCGCTGATAGTCTTGACATCCAAATTATCCTCAGGTTGGTCCAAGACTATGTAGCATGGAGCCTCGCCCTTCGCAGGCTTTCCCAAAAACAGTTGCAAAAGCGCATCGGCTCGCATGCCCGGGGACATGCCCGACAGTGGCCTGTCGTTGAGTTCGATCTCTGTCTTTAACCTTTTGTCGGAGTGCAGTTTGTTTTTCAATAACGTGAAGTACCCATCAATATAGTCGCTCGCCTTTGCACCGTCAGATACCCTCAGCTTGTTTCCGTTGTAGAGCTTTTTTACACGAGCAGGCTCACCCTGCTCAAGGCAGGAGAGGACCAGGACATCCCTACTTGACCGATCATGTCCCTTAATGAGATTCGAAGCATGGTCAACATAAGTGCTCTCATCGGAGAACCCGAATTTGACGACAATTACATTCTTGTCTGCCTCAAACGTAGCATTCGGAATCGGCCTGAGCTCCTTCTCGCGCAACGCACCTATCTCTTCGTCAATTTCCTCCAAGCCAACCCTCAGCTTCAAAAGATCAAGGTAGAAGTTCGACGCATCATCCCGTTTCTTGATGTAGTCAGCACGCAAAGACGAGTTGTCCTTTCTGTTGGCCTTTCGTAGCAGATTCCCGAACTGCTTCAAAAGCCATTCCCTGTCCTCGAACCATCCGGAAGTCTGGTCGACAGCCGCACAGAACCGCTCGATCCTTTCGACCAGTGCAACGCAGTCCGTCTTAATTCCATGCGCCTCTCGTCCAAGCGCCGCCATGAGCTTCTCATCCTCAAGGAAGACGGCTTCGAGATCGATTTCGTCCAGCATTGCCATAGACTCTTTTATCGAATCGCCGTAACTGGAGAATGCCGTCTTCGCCTTCGTGACCTTCGACTTATCACGTGAGGAAATGTTATTCGGAACTGGCAGACTCACTCCAGAGGGCTCAGATCCATCGAGGAAGTCAATACGAACAAGACCGTTGGAATACCTCTCCATGAACGCCAACAGGAGCTTTTTTTGCAGCTCAAGCAAGGCGTCTATCTTTCCCGCCACCGCCTTTGAGCATTCTTGGGAATTCTTCTTTTGGGAAGAAACAAACTGGTCAAGCATGGGAATCTCAGAGTAGTCCTCACTCTCGAATATCTTCTCCAAAGCTCCCTGGCCAAGATAAAGGCAGGGAGGACGCACCGTGCCCTCCAGCCCTCCAGAACATTTATATCGTATACTGTTTTTGTCAACGATATCCTTGTAAGGCTCAAGGTCCTCGTTGACGAGGAGGTGTGCCAAAAGGCTCTTGCCGTTGCCTCGTGACCCCACGATTCCGTTATACCCGGGTGCGAACTCTATCTCCACATGTCGTCTGGGCCCTCCGTGAGGCTCAACCATATCGAAAGAGACCGTCTGAAGGTAGTTCCCAATGTTTCCCTGCGGGTTATTGGGGTACCTATCTGAGGTCCTAATCCTGCTTTCAGGATCGCTTATCGCAAGCTGGAGCGATGGGAGATCACCATCAAAGTCAATCCAAGTAAATTTTTTCCCTATCTCCGGGAGTTCTTTGGCATCGCTAAACAGCAGGGCAGCCACAGTATCGTTGTATTCTCGGCAAAGCCGATTCGAAATCCTCCGCTCGCTCTTCTCGCCGCCTTCGACGGCCTGACCGTGGCTGTAGTAGAAAAGACTGTCCCTGTATCTCTTGTTCGAATTTGTTTGCTCTTTTATAGGGCACGTTACCGGGAGGTAGTCGGATAGATTCCGACTGCTTTTGCACTCATGCGGGATGAAGAAATGAGGCAGTGATTGAAGCGCATCCTGAAGCGCACTTAAATCGATTGCCTTGCCGTCGGTCATTTTGGAGAGCGCCCTACGGCACATGGTGCCATCTTTCACCTTGGAGAGGTCATCTTCATTTAAAATTCCAGCCTCGACAAATAGCCCATCTATCTTCTCGGAAAGCAGTTCAACATTTTCGACGGAAGAAAGGACAATAGCATGAAAGTAGCTCTTCCCACCCTTCTCAGAAACATACAGACCGTACTCTCTGATTGTATCTTGGCTCAGTTTGAGATTCAGCTCCACGCCCGCGAGAAGACCGATGCCCGCAGACAACAATCGCTCCCGTGCTTTTTCATAGAGATTGATGTCAACGCTGTTATGGTCCGTAATGGAGACATAGTCCAAACCACTCCGCTCGAGAGCGTTTAAAAAATCCGCCTCTGAGTAGTTCCTGCTGAAATCAGAACTAGAGTGAAGGTGAAAATCACATTTTACGAACGTTCTCATTATCGCGCCCCGCAATCAACGACGGTTTTATGCTGAATCAAAGGTCGCTGTCGCCCTTGCACCAACGCTGACCCACAGGACGGCGCACTCAACCCAGCGGAAGACAGTGCGTGACCCAAGCCGTAAGTAGGCCGCCTGCGACAGCGGTCAAAATGGGAACAGCAATCATCCATGTGACCTTCGAGCCAAGGCGCTCCTTCTCGGCAGAACCGGTTAGATTCGCGCTGCTAGAGCTATTGTTGAAGATGTTGTTGTTGATAATCGCATTGTTCTCAGATGCGGCCTTCTCCGATTCAACCACAATTCCCAAATTATCGAGGCAACCATATTGATCCTCGAGCATCATCAAGGCTTTTATCGCACGGGTGGTCACCTTGTCGATCACCGCCTTGAAAAAAGCCGTCGTGAAGTTCTGAGAAATGCTGACACAGGAGATGCCGCCGTCAGAACAATCCAAAACCTCGCCCGCCAAGTAAGATCGGTCTACATGCACAATAGAGTCCCCTTCTGACAGCTTCTTGATAGATGAAATGCCCTCAACAAAGGGGACATCCTTCAAGCTATCGAGCGTTTCCTCACGAAGGAAGGAAATAGGGAGGGGTGCATTCGTTACCTGAAATGCACCGTTATTGAATCCCGTATACGTAAAGTTAAGACCCTTGGCAATCCTATAGTCAGGCACATCCCCGGCACCGTAGCCTTCGATTTCGCATTCCGCCCAGCGCTCAAGCTCAGAATTCCCGACATCATGCGCAAGAATCTCGAGTCTCCTGAGGGTTTGCTCCAAAGGCACGGCCGCATTCGCTGCATCGGTTATCACCTTGCTTTTTGGCATACCATCACCTCCCAGAAGCCTCGAGGGACTTTGCGATGCTTTTCAGCACAGGAATAGTCTTCCCTAGCGAGGTATCGATGTGCTTTACGGCGCTTGCAATGTCATGCTCGTCGCTCATCGAGTAAATGGCCTTGCTAAAGGAATAAAAGTCGAGCACGAAATTCTCTTCGCGCCGTTTCAACTTGCCAAGAAGCCCTTTCTCGTTATATTTCACAGTCACGGTACACGACAACTCGCAGCGGGCATTCAACCCTGCGGGACCAGCAGAAATGACAGTGTCCCTTTGAGCCCCTGGAACAAGCGCAGGGATGCCTCGCCCAACGAAGCTCTTCCGTACGTTTTCCGCAAACCCCTCGCTCACCATATCGTAATCAAACCCCTCAAGAACGATATCAGTGGCGACTCCGGAGCCGAAGTTCTTAACGATGAGCAGAATGCTTGACTTGTCACGATCATGCTCTAGAAAGGCAACCGGCTGCGGTCGCTGACTCTCATGCACAGTCCAAATGGCAACAACAATCGCGCCAATACCACAAAGAGTTGTAAGCGCACAGGCGATCATTTGAATGATGGTACTTGAATCCAATCTATTCCCCCCATAAAGCAGTCCAGACACCGACCCCGTCAATGCGCAGTCTATATGCAAGAGGGTTCACCATGTGTGAAGAAACGAGACTGTCCGCACAGCAGAACGGCCTAACGTTTGTCCGTCGGGGTCGCGACTGGCAAGGCCGCCTCCCACTGTCTCAGATTGTCATCTACATCGTCAAGATCTACTCCCAGCGGGTCAAGCTGTTTCTTTATGTGCTCGGGATCTAGACGATTCAGTATAACGAGCACACAACACGCCAGCTTTTTCTTCTCCTCACGGCTGTACCTCTCGAAACATATGGTGGGGCTCATCAATGTAACTTCCTCTTGCATATGACTCTCATCGTTCAAAGCCAACCGGTACATTGCATTCGAAAGTACGCCCTCAAGGTCTCCAAACCTCTTCTTGAGATCGACATCCCTACAAAGCTCTTCCGCACCCATACCATAGTTAAACGTGCTGTACCCCTCTAGAACCCTTCGCAAGATATTTCCGATAACATACGATTCGGAGTCATCATCCTGATTGCTCGCCGCATAATCATAAACCCTCTTCAACAATACGGAATACTGTCTCCTCCTAATTTGATACTTAGAAATGGCCCCCGCCGACAAGTTAAAGAGGTCGTAGCTAAAGTCTTCGCCGCTCTTTTTGAACTCTCCCTTGATATCGCTAAGGATACGTTCGAGCTCGGCGACAACTGCTGCATCGTGCGTCAGAATAGTTACCCGGCTCTCATCGCACGCGTGAAGTACGTGGGCAATACGCTCGCGCAATAGCGAGCAAATTCCAATCCTGTTTTCCATATCAAAACTGGAGACTGGGTCATCAATTATCAAATACTGAGGGTTCTGGTCCTCATATCCCTCAAACTTGCCCCTCCCACTCTCGGAGAAGAAATAGCAGAGCGCCAAAATGTTGCGCTCGCCTGTAGAAATGTCTTTAGGAGCAACCGGTTTACCATAAGACTCGATTTTGTAGACATCACCCGATGGGACAAGCCTGAAACGATTGGAATCGAAATACACGGATGCAAGAAGGCGATTGATTGAGACTGCGGCGATCTCATTCATCTTCAGCCTTGCTTCCTGAACGTCCCTCTCTTTTTTGAGATGCGCCATGCATTCTGCGGCAGTACGACGTCTTTCTTCTAGCCCCTTGTGCCGTTTTGCTGCTGCCTCAAGTTCATTGATTACATCACGCGCGTCAACATACGCTATCTGATTATTGAGCTCATACAAACGCGATCTAATCTTGTCCCTATCCCTGATGGCAGCATTCAGCCCCTCGACATCGTTGTTGATGGCAACGATTGTTTCATTAACCCTTTGAATCGCATCCGCGATGCCAAGCTCATCCACCGTTACGGCAGAATAAAGATTGGACCGTCGCTGAGAGAGCAAAGCATTACACCGCTCTATCACTTTGTTCGCGTTCCTCAAGGCCGATTCATACGCAGCGATAACAGCCGGTGAAATCCAAGACGGCAAGTCCCGAGAATCGTCCAAACGTTTCAATTCGGCCATGATTAAACGATTCTTGAACTCATCGGCCTTCTTGCTTAGGACCATCGATATGCTACTGATTAGCGATTGCTTGTACTCCGGGGACACCTCTTGTTGGCACATTGGACAATGTGTCGTTTCGTCAAGGGAGAACACATCTCTTGCAGTTTCAACTATCAATTGAGACTCACTGCGTGCAAGTTCTAGAAGCCTCTTCTCCCGATCGGATAATACGGGTTGGTCAAGCACCTCCGTCAGAAGGGCAATCAAACCGGGCTCATCATAGTCGTCAGGGTTGACCATTGGCATTTGCCAATTAATAATCGACCCAATTCCTCCAGTCCGCACATACTGACTAAGGAGCAAATAGAACTCTTGCTCCAGGTTCTTGCGGGGAACATTGGTTTTCGCTTCTCGGATTAACTCCCACCGAGGGGATGTAAGAGACGACTTGTTCCCGTCTATTTTACTGAGCCTGCTGGCCCAGCCTCCGCCTCTTGCGCGGCCTTCGGCCGCCTCTTCAAGCTGCTCTAAAGAGTTCTTGCCGTGTTCTAGCCCCTGCATGGCCACGGCATCTTCCGTTACCGCCTCACCCAACCGACGTATCACGTCATCGATTTTATTAATAGCCGTATCCGCCAGAGCCTGGTCTCCGAGCATGACAATAGTCTCGAGACCATCCTCTTTTATGAGCACCTTATCGCGAACATAGGCTTCACTGAACACCCTGACGCTGCTTTTGTCATTCAGCGTTATCGGGGCATCTTCCTTATCGTAGAAAGGACCCACATCGTTGGGACCTACGACAGACGCTGCTATAAAATTTGCAACTGTTGTTTTGCCAGAACCGTTGCGACCAAAAATAACCGACGCCCTATGGGACTTCTGCCTCTTCTGGGAATTCTGGGGACCTTCGCCATCTTCAAAAAGATCAAGCCGAACTCCATCAGAAAACTGACCGGCAGAAACACAGACTCCCTTAATATCCAGTATCGACCCAACCATGAATACCCCTTCGCCTTTAAACAACGGCCCATTTCAAACGGGCAGCCGCCGACCTAATACAAAAATGGCATTAGGCCTCCTCAATCGTCCAATCACCGGCGGCTATACCTGCGATTACATCGTGGTCCCCACTGCAAATGATCCGAGTGAAGACGGGTTCAACATACTTCACTTCGTACACCCGGCATTTCGACACCTTTAGCAGCTCTGTTATGCGGCTGACCTCGCGTTTGCTTACACTGCCATCCTTGCGCAGGGTGACTGTATCTCCCTCGTCTCGAGACAGATAGGAGACGACCGTATTTGAATCCGTCCAATACATCTCATTACCAGAAAGCCAGCCAAGCTCCACCGCGCAAAGCGAGCCAGGGGCGCAGACCCTCTGAGGCTTAAATCCATAGCGTTCGTTTTCTTCAAACGCAAGAACGTCGCGAATCACTTGATCCGCATTCAGACAACGAGTGCCACAATAATCCCCGTATAGCTTCCCAAAATGACGTATGAGGGAGATTGAAAGAGCCTGGTAGTCATACTCATAATAGGCAGCAGAAATCTGAAGCTTCAAATGCACCTGGCTGCCTTCGGAAGAGCGAACAAATTCGAGCAGAAAGCGATCCCACATATCCTCAACGTAGGGAATTGCCCGAATAACACTCTCTTCATCAGTAAGAGGTTTTTCGCCTCGCTGCTGCATTATTCCCGTAGTCTTCGCTAGTCCAAGTCGCGCGGCAACATTCTCGACGATTCTATAGAGACGGGGCCTGTTTCCATCTTCAATCGCCATTATGGAGAAGAACACGCACCTCAGCAAAATGTCACTTTGAAATCGCTGTGGAAGCAGCTTGCCGAACTTCCGCTCAAAGGAGAATAGCTTCGCCTCGCTCGTATCAATCACGCAGTTATATTTTGACTCATCCTTGCCGCGAGTCTCGGCGGCCGGGCCTTTCCTTATCCTCTTGTTCTTAATTCGAATACACCAAGCAGAAATCGAACTGACAGCCACCCAAAAGAGCGCTACTTCCATCTGAAAAGCAATGCTCGAGCTATCGAAAATTTCCAGGCCATTCTCAGACCTTAGGTAGCCTTCGATTACAAACGAATCGAATGCACAAGCAATCGCAAATGAGACTAGCGCTTCAGCTATAAATGGAACCAGGTATATAGTCTGCTTTTTCCTAAGGCACTTAATTATTCCAAGCACAGCCCAATACACTATGAGAGGAAGGGTCCTCGGTTGTGGCAAGGACATCGAAGCGGCATCTGCAACCGTTGCCAAAAAGAAAACGAAGATGCCACAGCATAGCATCGGAGCAAGAATTCGATACGCTACGTTTTTCGGTCCTGTTTCTCGATCGTATTCCTCTTCAATAACGTAGCGTGTATCCATAGCGTCAGGGCCGATTATTCTGACCACGACAACGCTCGCCGAACCAAGCACGAAATAAACAAGAAACCAGCCTAAGTCGAAAGCTTCTGACATAAAGCTCATTTTGTATTTCCAATCCAATTAAACCCAGAAGGGGCTTTTGGAATCCATTCCCGTTCAGTCGGTCGGAGACAGAAGTCAATCACCCGCAACCAGGAGCTGACAAAACACTTGCGCTCGAGCAGAAGCATACTCCACGCTCGGTCCCACATGGCCCATTCGTTCGCATTTCCATTGCCGGCAATATCCCTCAAGCCCAAAGCGGCCGCAGGCGCGTTGGCGCCAGCGGCCGCTTCTCTCGCGAGACTATTCAAATCTGTGCCTCTATCCCCATGTCACAGAACCCGACAATGCTCGGACTTGGAGACTCAGGAGGCCACAATCGTCACACCCCCCACCTCTCCCGCTCGGCATGCCGCCCCTCGGTCGCGGCTTTGGCGGGGCGCCACCAGGGCTCGTGGGCCAGGTACCAGTCGACGGTCGATCGCAGGCCCTCGGAGAAGTCGGCGTGGGCGGGGCGCCAACCGAGCTCGCGGCGCAGCTTCGAGGCGTCGATGGCGTAGCGGCGGTCGTGGCCGGGGCGGTCGGGCACCCGGTCGAAGTCGTCGGCCCCCTTGCCCATGGCAGCGAGGATCGCCCTCAGCACGTCGATGTTGCCGCGCTCGCCGTCGGCGCCGATGAGGTAGGTCTCGCCATGGCGCCCGCGGGTCAGGATCTCCCACATGGCCGAGGAGTGGTCGTCGACATGGATCCGGTCGCGGACGTTGCGGCCGCCGCCGTAGAGCTTGGGGCGCACGCCGTCGACGATGTTGGTGATCTGCCAGGGGATGAACTTCTCCACGTGCTGGCAGGGGCCGTAGTTGTTCGAGCAGTTGGAGATGGTCGCCCCCAGGCCGTACGTGCGGGCCCAGGCGCGCACGAGCATGTCCGATGAGGCCTTCGTGGAGCTGTAAGGGGAGCTCGGCCGATAGGGCGACCCCTCGGTGAAGCGCGCGGGGTCGCCCAGGGCCAGGTCGCCGTAGACCTCGTCCGTCGAGACGTGGTGGTAGCGAACCCCATGCTTGCGAACCGCCTCCAGCAGGCGAAACGCCCCCTCCACGTTCGTGCGCAGGAACGGCTCGGGGTCGGCGATGGAGGTGTCGTTGTGGGGCTCAGCGGCGCCGGGCACGA
>ERZ1034984.1327-NODE-1327-length-23679-cov-9.652853_pt1 | contig 23679 bp, 25 predicted proteins | sample MGYA00520589_ERZ1034984 | MGnify/ENA primary metagenome ERZ1034984 (study PRJEB33766, sample SAMN09781790) | gut metagenome | biome: gut microbiome | host: Homo sapiens | place: Madagascar | study: EMG produced TPA metagenomics assembly of the PRJNA485056 data... | reverse complement strand
ATTTGGAGGGAATACATGGCAAAGTCGGATACGTTTGAACCGAAGCAGAAACGCTCTATTGAGAAAAAAAATCATATTATTAAGACAGGGTTACAACTAATGATGGAGCAGGGATATCATCATACTACAACGGATGATATTGCAGCTGCATCAGGAGTATCCACAGGTATTATTTATCGCTATTTTAAGGATAAACATGATATTTTGCTTGCAGGTCTTTCTTTTGCGTTTCAGAAAATGTATGAGGAACAATATTTTGAGCTGAATATTGCCCAAACAGAAGATATAAAAGAATTTATAGAGACTCTTTTGGAGCAGTTTTTAGCCATTCATTTTGAAAATAAAAGTATGCATGAAGAATTAGAAACGATGCGTTATTCAGATGCAGAAGTGGCAGTTCTTTATGAAGAAAAAGAAATTGATATTGTAAAAAAAGTTGCCAGTGCCTTAAGAGAACATGGAGACTGCGCAGATGATTTGTTGGAGCGAACTTATACGGTGTTTAATTTGATAGAAGGGTATTGCCACATGTGTATTCGCAGTACTTCTTCGGAGATTGACTTAGAGCGAATGAAGCAGATTACGGTAGAGACGGTTTGTAGTTTGTTAAGATAAGTCTTGTTATGTAAATAGCAAGAAAATGCAAAAACTTATGGGCTTGACTTAGATGGAATTCTTAGCAATAATGAAAAGAATAGAGCGTAAAGATAAAAGGAGCAAAAACTATGGGGCAACGAATAAAAATAAATAAAATTAATGATCATATCTGGTTATTGAACGATAATGATGAAGCAACGGGCTACCTTGTGACAGGAACAAAAAAGGCACTTGTAATTGATACAATGAATGGATATGAAAATGTAAGAGCATTGGTAGAGACATTAACAGAATTGCCAATTATGTTAGTAAATACACATGGACATAGTGACCATATCTATGGAAATATTTATTTTGAAGAAGCATATATTCATCCGGCAGATATGGAATTAGCAGAACGCTATTATCAGCATCCCATGTTTCAAAAAGCCATAGCTGAAGCAGGATTAAAACCAGCAATATTTAAAACGATTGTAGAAGGAGAAGTGATAGATTTAGGTGGAATTGAGCTGGAGGTATTTGAAGTTCCGGGACACACACCGGGAGGAATTGTCTTACTGGATCGAAAAGACAGGATTATGTTTACCGGTGACAGTGTTATTGAACAGACATGGATGCAAATGCAGGAAAGTCTTCCGATGGAAGTGTTTTTAAAATCATTGGGTAAAATACAAGGTTTGCGAGATGAATTTGACTTTGTACTTACCGGTCATAGCAGACATGTAGAAGATGCATCTTTATGTGAGGCACACTATAAGGCAGTACAAGAAGTGTGCAACGGAGAAACCCAAAATGATGAGCCTTATACTTGGTATGGGGGAACCTGTATGGCACATCCGTATGGACCGCAACCAAGAAGAATTGTATATAATCTGTAATTGTTGTTTTAGAAAATGATTGGAGGTAATCATGGCGGAGAGAACATCGCAGAAATTAAAGTTATTGTATTTAATGAAGATATTATTGCAAAAAACAGACGAAACACACGGGATTACCATGCCGGAGATTATTTCAGAGTTAAATGCATATGGGATTTCTGCGGAGCGAAAAGGTCTTTACAATGATATGGAATGTTTACGAACCTATGGAATGGAAATTGCAGGTTATCAGGAAGAGCGAGCTTATTATTATAAAGTGGTTGACCGCCAGTTTGAATTGGCAGAATTGAAGCTATTGGTTGATTCTGTACAGTCCGCTAAGTTTATTACCACCAAAAAGTCCAGAGAGCTAATCGAAAAAATTACGGGACTTGCAAGTAAGTATGAGGCAACACAGTTAAATCGTCAGGTGTACATGACAGAACGAATTAAGACAAAAAACGAAGGAATTTATTATAATATAGATGCCATTTACAATGCGATTGCGGAAAATGTGAAAATTACATTTCAATATTTTCAGTGGAATATCAAAAAGCAAATGGAATTGCGACATGATGGAGCACTGTATCAGGTGAGTCCCTGGGCATTATCCTGGGATGATGACAATTACTATTTAATCGCATATGACGAAAAAGAAGAAAAGATTAAACATTTTCGTGTAGATAAGATGCTTCATATTGTAATGACAGAAGAAAAACGAGAAGGTCGTTGGGTATTTAAGGAATTCGATATTGCTGTTTATGCAAGAAAAATGTTTGGAATGTTTGACGGCGAGGAAGAAATGGTAAAGATTTTGTGCCATAATTCCCTTGCGGGAGTTATGATAGACCGATTCGGAAAGGACATTTCTCTGATACCGGTAGATGAAGAACATTTCTCTGTAACGGTAAGAGTTGCGGTAAGCCGTCAGTTTTTATCCTGGGTAATGGCATTAGGAGAAGGAGCGAAGATTATAGGACCTGATATAGTGGTAGAACAAGTAAAGACAGAGGTAGAGCGATTGGTAAAGCAGTATTTATAGATATTTGACAAGAGCAATGAATATAAAAACAACAGGGTTAGTTGACACTGACTACAGGCTGTGCTATACTCGTAGTTATCATTGATAACAACTATATGAATACAAAGAGGAAACGATTGTGTTAGAGAATAAACCTGCAAGCCATAAAAGAGTGCTGAATGCGGCAAAGGCAGAGTTTTTGAAAAAAGGATTTGAAAAGGCATCCATTCGTTCTATTGGACAGCGCGCAGGAATGACATCCGCCGGTCTATATCGTCATTGTACGGACAAGGAAGACTTGTTTTGCCAGATATTAGAACCGCTTATGAAGGAGTTAGAGACCAGTCTTTATACACATAAAGAGAAGTCTGATGAGGCGCTTGAAATAGGGGCAGCACAAGGAGAGGCATTTGACAATGGAACGATTACGATTTTTCGTAGGTTGTCAGTAGAATATCGAGAAGAAATGAAATTGCTTTTGTGTCGTGCGGGTGGTACGCGATATGAGAATTTTATGGATGACCTGGTAAAAACGCAAGAGGCAGAAATGTTTCGGGCGTTTCAGGCGTTAAAGGCACAAGGGTATGCAATAAAGGAAATTTCAGACAAGCAAATGCATATGCTGCTCAGTGCATATATGACAGCAATCATGGAACCTGTTATTCATGATTATACAGAGGAGGAAACGGAAACGTGTTTTTCGACAGTGTTAGAATTTTTTATGCCAGGTTGGATGAAAATAATGGGATTTTAAAGGAGCCAAAAAATGGCTCCTTTTTATTTTGCCAGTTATCAAAAACATACTTTTGATAACTGGCAAAAAAATACAAAAAAATAAGCAATAAACTTGCAATAGGAGGACTAAGAAATGAAAAAAGAAAAAAAGGAGTCAAATCTCTCCAAGCTTATGGGATATAGCGGAAATTATAAAATTTTAGCGTATCTTTCATGGTTATTGGCGGCATTAAGCGCGATTTTTACGCTTCTTCCATTTTGGTATATTTGGAAGATTATCAGTGAAGCGATAGAAGTTGCCCCTGATTTCGGGATAGCTCAGAATATAACGCATAATGCGTGGATGACAGTAATCTGCGCTATTTTGGCAATTATCTTTTATATTCTGGGGTTATTATGTGCGCACTTTAATGCATTTCATATTGCTACAAATATACGAATTTGTCTCATGAGGCATATTACGCTCCTTCCGCCGGGAGAAAAGGATCGAATAGGAAGCGGTGCTTTGCGCAGAATTGTTTCGGATTCCAGTGCAGCAACAGAAACATATTTAGCACATCAACTTCCGGATCAGACAAAGTCAGCCGTTATGTTTTTAGGGCTTTTAATTTTTATGTTTACCTGTGACTGGAGGCTTGCACTTATTAGTTTGATTCCGGCAGTCATTGGATTTATGTCCATTATGTCGATGACAGGAAAAAGTCTTCAGGAAAAAATGACAAACTACCAGAATGCGCTAAGTGATATGTCAAATGAAGCGGTGGAATATATCAGAGGAATTCCGGTGGTAAAAACCTTTGGTCAGACCGTTTTTTCCTTTAAGCGTTTTCGGGATTCCATTGACAGATATGCAAAATGGGCATCTGACTATACAAAGCAGGTGCGCCTTCCGATTTTGATTTACACGGTTGCCATTAACAGTGTTTTTGTATTTCTTTTAATTGCAGCAAAATTATTTGCCGGAAACGGAGTTACAAGTGAATTTTTGTTTCATATGATTTTCTTTATTGTAATTTCGCCTGTTATTACAGGAATGCTTACAAGTCTTATGTACACCAATGAAACGAAAATGATTGTAGATGATGCCATTAAGAGAATGGAAGCAGTTCTTCAGATTCAGCCATTGGAATCTTCCAATACGGCTCATCCATCAGATGCATCCGTTTGCTTTGAAAATGTAAGTTTTAGTTATGATAATGTTAAGAATGTAATTGATGACATTTCTTTTGAGGTAAAAAGCGGTAAAACCTATGCTTTGGTAGGGCCATCCGGCGGTGGAAAGTCCACAATTGCTTCTTTAGCGGCAAGATTTTTTGATGTACAGTCAGGAATCGTCCGAATTGGTGGAGTAAATATAAAGGAGATTCCCAAAGAGGAACTTATGAATACCATATCTTTTGTGTTTCAAAATGCAAAACTTATTCAGGGTTCTATTCTTGATAATGTAAGGTTGGGAAATCCCAAAGCAACAGAGCAACAAGTGTTGGAGGCATTAAGAACAGCACAGTGTATGGATATTGTGGAAAAATTTCCGGACGGAATAAATACAGTCATTGGTTCTGCCGGTGTATATCTATCCGGAGGGGAACAGCAGCGACTTACCATAGCAAGAGCCATACTTAAAAATGCTCCCATTCTTATATTAGATGAGGCAACTGCTTTTGCAGATCCGGATAACGAAAATAAGATTCAGGCGGCATTAGCGGTTCTGGCAAAAGAGAAAACCGTGATTATGATTGCACACCGTTTATCTACCGTCAAAAATGCAGACGGTATCTGTGTCGTTAACAATGGAAAAATTGTAGAACAAGGTTCTTTTAAAGAATTAGTAAATAAGAATGGTATGTTTACTTCCATGTGGGAAGAATACACCAAGTCTGTGGAATGGAGGGTTTAAAATGAAAAAGTGGCTCAAAAGAAGATTTGCACTTTCTGACGAGGGAGTTTCGGCTGTGATATGGGGAAGTGTAGAAACTGCATTGCAAAATATCTCATTTATGCTTCCGGTGGGAATCTTGTTTTTATTGGTAAAAGATTTGATGAATCATACCATGAAGGAGCATACAGGTATTTACATAGCAGGTTCGGTGATCTGTTTATTGATTGTTTTTGTGATTAGTTATTTTCAGTACAACGGAACCTATATGGCGACCTATGTTGAAACAGGAAAACGTAGAATTACCCTTGCGGAAAAACTTAGAAAAATTCCGCTTTCCTACTTCGGGAAAAAGGATCTTGCAGACCTTACAACATCACTAATGAATGACTGTGATATTCTGGAAAAAAGCCAGTCTCACTTTGTTCCGCCTTTAATCGGAGCGATGATTTCGACCACACTGATTGCATTATTGTTGTTTCTGTTTCAGTGGAAGCTGGCACTTGCGGTTCTTTGGGTGTTACCTGTTTCCTTTGTGATTATTCTTTGTTCTTCAAAGGTACAAAACAGACTGATGAAAAAAACAGCAGCTTCCAAAGTGGAGTATGAAACAGGAATTCAGGAATGTATTGAAGCAACCAATGATTTGCGTTCTAACAATGCAGAAGAAAAATATCTGAACAATTTGGAACAAAAAATAAGAGCTTACGAAAAACATTCTGTTTGGGCAGAATTTGGAAAGGCAGCGTTTATCACAGCAGCCAGTCTTGTTTTAAGACTGGGAATTGCCACGACGATTTTGTGGGGCTCCGTATTATTGATAGAAGGAAAGGTTGATCTTTTTACATTTTTGTTTTTCATGCTGGTTGTATCCCGTATTTATGAACCACTGGATGCATCCTTACAAAATTTGGCGATGATTATATCAACCAATACCAACATTGAACGAATGAATGAAATTCTTGACCAAAAGGTTCAAGAGGGAGAGAAAGAACTTACAAACAATGGATATGATATATCCTTTGAAAATGTAGTATTTGGTTATGAAGATGGAGAAAAGGTATTAAAGGGGGGTTCCTTTACCGCAAAACAAAATGAGGTTACAGCACTTGTTGGTCCTTCCGGTGGAGGTAAGACAACGGTTTCACGTTTAGCTACACGATTTTGGGATATTACAAGCGGAAAAATTACAATCGGAGGTATGGAGGTATCCAAAATAGATCCGGAAGCGTTAATGTCATTATTTTCCATTGTATTTCAGGATGTAACACTGTTTAATAACACGATTTTAGAAAATATCAGAATCGGAAATCCAAAAGCTACAGATGAAGAAGTGATTGCAGCAGCTAAACTTGCCAATGTAGATGATTTTGCAGAAAAACTTCCGGAAAAATGGAACACAATGATTGGTGAAAACGGAAGAGAACTTTCCGGTGGAGAGCGTCAGAGAATCTCCATAGCAAGAGCATTTTTAAAGGATGCGCCAATCATTCTTCTTGATGAAGCGACGGCTTCTCTTGATGTAGAAAACGAAACATTGATTCAGACGGCATTATCTAAGTTAATGAAAGACAAAACCGTATTAATTATTGCACACAGAATGCGTTCTATTGTTGCGGCAGATCAAATTGTTGTTTTGAAAGACGGAGTAGTAAGTGAAAAAGGTTCCCCGAAAGAACTTTTGCAACAAGGTGGAATTTTTGCAAATATGTGTCGTTTGCAAGCAGAAAGCTCTGAATGGAGTATCGTTTCTTAGACAATAGGAAATGGAATTAGTCGTAAAGGACACCCTTTGGATGACAAAGAGTCTGACAAACGGACTCTTTGTTGAGGAAAAAATAGCAGGAGGAAAGAAAGATGGAAAAAGAAACAAAAAAATTAAACGGAAAAGATTTGATTAATATCGGAATCTATGCAGCAATTTATTATGTAATTGTATTTGCGGTGGCGATGCTTGGAATGATTCCGGTTATGTATCCGATGCTTGCGGTTATTTGTCCCATTGTGGGGGGAATACCCTTCATGCTCTTTTTAACAAAAGTAAAAAAGTTTGGCATGATTTGGATTATGAGTGTTGTTCTGGGATTGTTGATGCTTGTTTCCGGAATGGGATGGTTTGCATTGGTAATGTCCATATTTACAGGAATTATTTCAGAGTTAATCTATAAATCCGGAAATTATAAGAGTGCAAAGTGCGCAGTAATAACCAATGCAACATTCAGTCTGTGGGTATGGGCGAACTTATTAATTCTGTTTGTAAACAGAGAAGCCTTTCTTGCATCAAGAGCAGAAACAGTGGGACAGAAGTATGTTGATAAGCTAAATGCATTAACACCGGATTGGCTTTGCCCGGTACTTCTGCTGGTATGTTTCCTGTGCGGTATCATAGGCGGATTGTTAGGAAAAGGTATGCTTTCTAAGCATTTTAAGAAGGCAGGGATTGTATAATGGCACAACTTTTTCAGGCAGATATTGAAAAGCGGGGATTGGTACTGGATCCCCGCACCAAACTTTTTGTAATGCTGACAACGGTAATCTTTGTAATTGGTGGCTCGGGAATGATACCAAACTGGTTAATCATTAGTTTGGGAGTCTTTCCGATTTTTCTGTTATGTACTGTAAGAAAGTGGAAAAAAGCAGTTATTTACGGTGTGATATTTATGATTGCACAGTTGTACTTGCAGTATGTTATGAATTCGGTACATGCAGTGTGGAGTTATCTTTTGACTATGATGTGTGTACTTATTGTTCGTATATTGCCCGGACTTATTATGGGAGCCTATCTGTTTTCTTCTACAACTGTCAGTGAATTTATAGCAGCAATGGGAAAAATGCATATTTCAAATAAAATCTCCATTCCTATGTCTGTGATGTTTCGCTTTTTTCCCACAGTAATGGAAGAATTTTTCTCAATCAATAGTGCAATGAAAATGCGAGATATTCGTATTGGAGGAAAAAATGTAGGAAAAATGGTGGAATACCGTTTGGTTCCGCTGATGGTTTGCTCTGTCAATATAGGAAATGAGCTGTCTGCGGCAGCATTAACAAGAGGCTTAAGTGCCGATACGAAAAGAACAAATATATGTAAAATAGGATTTCATATACAGGATATTATGATTTTCATCATTATGTTTGTGCCATATATATGGGCAATTTTGTGGAAGGCTGGAGCAAAGATATGATTAACTTGAAAAATATTTCATTTCAGTACGATAATGCAAAAGAGGAAAGTCTGGAAAATATAAATCTTGAGGTTAAGCAGGGAGAATGTGTCTTGCTTTGCGGAGAATCCGGTTGCGGGAAAACTACAGTAACCAGATTAATAAATGGGCTGATTCCTCATTTTTATGAAGGAAAACTAGAAGGGGAAAGTTATGTTGATAAATTAAATATCAGGAAAACACCTCTTGAAGAAATATCGAAAAAGGTGGGGAGTGTGTTCCAAAATCCAAGAAGCCAGTTTTTCTGTGTAGATACTACCGGTGAAATTGCATTTGGTCTTGAAAATACAGGAATGTCCGAAAGAGAAATTTTAGATAGAGTAAACAGGGCAACAGAGCAGCTACAAGTAAAAAATCTGCTTTATCGTAATATTTTTAACCTATCAGGTGGGGAGAAACAGAAAATTGCCTGTGCAGGTGTGTCTGCGGTTGAACCGGATATTATAGTACTTGATGAACCCACATCCAATTTAGATGAAGATGCCATTGCCATGCTGAGAAATATACTGCTATTGTGGAAGTCGGAGGGGAAAACCATTGTAATTGCAGAACACAGATTACATTGGCTTTGTGATGTTGTGGATAGAGTAATCTATATGGAAAAGGGGAGGATTGTGAAAGATTTCACACAGCAGGAATTTTTTGCAAAAAGTAATAGAGAACTGAATTTGTTAGGATTAAGGGGATTAAAGAAACCACATAACTATCTTGATTCGGATATAGGATTTTTTTGTATTAACTTGGAAAATACAGAAAAATTCCGGGAAAATGAAGCCTATACATTATCAGACTTTCATTATAAATATGACAGGAAAGAGGTGGCTTTGGAACTTGCACAGATGGAAATACCAAAACATTCAGTTGTTGCTGTGGTAGGGCATAATGGTGCCGGAAAATCCACTTTTTCCAAATGTCTTTGCGGAATCCAAAGGGGATTTAAAGGCAGCATTATAATTAATAATAAGAAATACAGGGGAAAGAAATTAAGAAATCTTTGCTATATGGTTATGCAGGATGTAAATCACCAGCTATTTACAGATTCTGTATTAGAGGAAGTTACACTGGGATTATCCGGGGATGAGGACGCATTGGCAGAAAAGGTTCTGGAAAAAATGGATTTATCAGAAGTAAAGGAGCGTCATCCAATGTCTCTGTCAGGTGGACAAAAGCAGAGAACGGCAATTTGTTCGGCATATTTATCAGATAGAGAAATCATTATTTTTGATGAACCTACAAGTGGACTTGACTTTAAACGAATGCAGCAGACGGCAAATCTTATCAGGGAAATCAGTAAAGAAAAGACAGTATTTATCGTAACACATGATATGGAGCTTATAGAAGAATGTTGTACGCATATTTTACATATAGAAAACGGACATATCAATGATTGAACGGATTTTAAAGTTAAAGGAGCAGAAAAATAACAGGAAACAGTTGACAAATGAGACAAAAAATGACAAAATTTTTATATCGCGTGCAATTTTTTTAGAAGGGAGATAAGATTAAGAAAAGGTACGGGATAATAAATAAGTTTATGGAGATGTAACGTATGAAGAAGAAAAGCAAAACAAGTATTATTGTTGCAGTTATCTTGGGAATATTATGTGCAGCAATGATTGCTCTTTGTGTGCTTGTCTTTGTAAATGGTTCAGTAGGCAAATTGACCCAGAAGGCAAGAACGGACAAAAAGAGCAATTTCAAAGAAACAGAAGCAACAAGTGGTGACGATGAATACGACGGAACCGGAAAAGACTTTGAGGTTGTAGTAAATGAGACTGCACCGGCAGAGGAAAATAACGGAGAAGAAACCACAGATTATATTTGCCCGGAAAGTAGCGAAAGAGAGCTGACTGAGGAAGATGTAACAGCATTACAGAGCAAGACAGTAGCAAACCTTCCGGAAGGCAAAGATATCATTCAAATGGTAATTAACGAAATGTATGCAAAGAAGGGCTATCAGTTTACCGATACAGCCATTCAGGACTACTTCAACTCCAAGACATGGTATCAGGGAATTGCAGAAAAAACAGATGATATGGATGCTATTTTTAACGGAATGTCTGATATAGAAAAAGCAAACGTTGAATTTCTGCAAACATATGTACAGTAGGGAGGAGAAGAAGAATGTTTTGTCAAAATTGTGGAACACAAAATAATGATGCATCCGTATTTTGCGAAAATTGCGGAGCAAAATTAGAAAAACCGGTACAGCCAAACGTGGCAGCACAGCAGGCACAACCGGTACAGCCAAACATGGCAGCACAGCAGGCGCAACCGGTACAACCGATGAAACCGGCACAGCCAAAGAAACCAATGTCTAAAGCATGGGTTGTTGTAGCGGTAGAAGTAATTGTTTTAGTAGCAGCAGTCGCAGTATTCTTTAATTTCGGAAAAGAAATGAATAGTGCAGAAAAAGTTGCAGAGAAGTTTTTCGTAGAAGTTGCAAATCACAACTTTAAGGAAGCCTATAAGACTCTTGATGTAGAGGAAAACGATTTCATCAATGAGAAGAACTTTGAAAATGCAAGCTGTAATATGCAGTTAAGCAAAGTTAATACATATGAAGTAAAGGCAAATGATTCAGAAGATAAACTTGGAAAGAATATTCGAATTCAATATCGTACCAAGGGAAGTTCCTCTAATCGTGATTATTATGTTTCCGTTAATAAGAAGAGCGGAAAGAACTTATTGTTCTTTGACAAGTGGGAAGTAAGCCCGGAAGCATTGATTGTAGAGGATTATAGCATTGCTGTTCCAACAGGAGCAGAAGTTACCGTAGATGATATAAAGCTTGGTAAGAGCTATTACGATAAGAAACAATCTGCTGATTCAGACTATTACGATTACTATACCATTCCTGAAATGTTCGCAGGGGAACATCAGGTTGTAGTAAAAAAAGATGGAATGCAGGAAGTTAGAAAAGTCATTGACACAGATGAAGATTATAGCTATTATCTGGACAATATGGTTATGGATGATAAGCTTTTAGAAGAAGCATTCGATACAGCAACCGGAGATTTGCAGAAGATTTACGAAGCAGCAATAGCAGGAAAAGACTTTAGTGCAATTTCTGGTATGGTAGACAAGGACGCAGAAGAAGATTTAGAGTATGTTTATGAAAATCTGGTAGGAGACTTTGAAGATAGCAGCTACAAGACAGTAAATAAGTTTTCAGTGTCAAATATAGAAGGAGTAGCATCTCAGAACAACTGGTATTCTGAAGAAAAATTGGTTGTACAGGTTGAACTTGATTATGATTATGCAGTTGGCTACACCAGAAACTGGTTTGATGAAGTGACAAATGAAACAAGTGATGACACAAATAGTTGTTATATAAGCCTGGCATACAAGGATGGAAAATGGCTTATTGTTGAAATTAGCGGAATGTATATATATTACTAGGAGGAAATAGAAAATGGCAAGATTTTGTACAAGATGTGGACGCCCATTAGAAGAAGGCGAAGTATGTAATTGTGGACAGGAGGCAGCACAGCAGGAGGCAGCACCACAGCCGGAAGTAGCACAGCAGCAGGCAGCACCACAGCCGGAAGCAGTACAGCAGCAGGCAGCACCACAGCCGGAAGCAGTGCAGCAGCAGGCAGCACCACAGTTCCAGCAGCAGACACAGCAGCAGGCGGCACCACAGTTCCAGCAACAGGCACAGCAGCAGGGATATGCACAGAACTCACAGCAGTTCCAGCAGACACAGCAGGCAGTGACAGGATTTTTAGGAAAAATGTTCGGAAGCTTTTTAAATATTATAAAGCATCCGGTTACAGGTGGAAGAGATGTAATCCTTGCAGGTGGAGTAGCAGTAGGAAGCGCACTTATGGTATTACAGGGAATCCTTACTGCAATCTTTGCGGCAATTGGAGCAAATAAGGCATTTGGTGATATGGTTGGTGTAGTATCATATTTTTCTTCTGATGATGTAAAAATTCCATATGTAAAAATTATCTTTTTAACATTGATTCTTTCGGTGATATTATCATTTGTATTAGCACTGTTATTATTCCTTGGAAACCTTATTATGAAAAATACCGTTTCCTTTACACAGATGATAGGAGCAGCTTCTCTTAGAAGTAGCGTAGTAATAATTACAAATATTCTTGCAATTATTGTATGCTTAATTAACCCAGTAGGTGGAATGCTGGTATTTGCAATAGGAAATATCTGGGGATTCTTTGTAATTCTTCAGGCAATGCCAATTGCAACAGAAGCAATGCGCAATAAGTTACCATTAGTTATGATTTTAGTATATTTTGTATTCATGTTAGCTAATTATTTCTGTGTAAAACAAGGCTACACTGGTCTGTTAGGTGATATGGGAAGCTTAAGTGGATTAGGTTCATTAGGAAACCTTTGGTAATAAAGAATAAACAGCGAGATAAAACTCGTATGAAAAAAGAATTCCTTTCGGGGAATTCTTTTTTTGTTTCTTCCTAAAGTTTTCCGGGGAATAACCGATAAATAGATTAGAATCATGAGAAATACTATAAAAATATAGTAGAAAATAGAAAGGAGATGCCGTTATGCGTGTAGAAGCATATAATCAGGTCGCTCAGATATATAAAACAGCAAACGCTTCTAAAATAAAGGGGGCACAAGCATCAGGAAAGCGTGATGAAGTGCAGATTTCCCAGGCGGGCCGTGACTATCAGGTAGCAAAGCAGGCGGTAGCAGAAAGCTCCGATATCAGAGAAGATAAAGTTGCACAGTTAAAGGCAGAGATTGCATCTGGTAGCTACAAAGTAGAAGCGGGAGATTTTGCAGCAAAATTAATTGAAAAGTACAATGCATACAATGTATATCTTTAGAAATGAGGTTCAAACGTGGCTAGTTTAATGGAAGATTTCATGGATGTCCTTGAAAAAGAGAATGTAGAATACGAGCAACTGACAGAACTGTCTTTGGAAAAAAGACAGATTATCATTGCTGGCGATGTTCCGGCTCTTGAGGAGATTACAGGAAGAGAACAGGAAATAACCAGTAATCTGAAGAATCTGGAGAACAAAAGAGAACAGGTTGTGAAGGATATGGCTATCGTACTTAGTAAAGAGCCGCAAGAGCTTACCATTACTAATATGATAGCATTTTTAAATAAACAACCGGAAGAACAACAGAAGTTACAGGATATCCGTAAGAGATTGAAGGATACTCTTAACAAAATGGCAGATATAAATACACAGAATGAAGTGTTACTGACACAGGCAATGGAAATGGTAGAGTTTGATCTGACACTTTTTAAAAGTATGAGGCAGGCACCTACCACAGCAAATTATGATAAAAGAGCTAATAATACCGGTGATGTACTAGGTAGCCGGGGCTTTGATGCAAAACAGTAGGAGGAAGAGTAACGATGGCGAACGGAATGGGAAGTCTCTATATCGGAGCATCGGGATTACAACAGAGCCAGAATGCACTAAATACAACTGCAAACAATCTGGCAAACGTAGAAACTACCGGATATGTCAGACAGCAGGTACTATTTGCAGATAGAGATTACAATACATTTGATACCAAATCAGCAATTAGTAAACAACAGGCTGGACTTGGTGTAAATATTGCAGACGTAGTACATACCAGAGATTATTTTTTGGATAAATATTATCGTACTGAGAATGGAAGACAGGCGTTTTATGATGCTACAAACGAGGCTGTTCAGGAAGTAATTACTTCTTTTCAGGAATTAGAAGGGACTACATTCCAGAGTGGAATGTATGATTTCTGGACTGCTTTTCAGGAATTTGCCAAAATACCGGATTCTTCTGTAAATCAAAACCTTGTGGTGCAAAAAGGCGTTTTGTTCGTAGAACGTGCACAGGGAATTGTCGATAACATGAAGTCTTATCAGAGTAAGATTAATACAAAGATTTCCGAATCTATTGATCGTATTAATGAATTAGGACATACTATTCAGGAATTAAACTTACAGATTCAAAAGGTAGAAGCCGGTAAAGTAGAAACTGCAATGACTTTACGAGATGAAAGGGATAATGCGTTAGATGAACTTTCACAATATGCACAAATTGATTTTTCTGAAACATCCGATGGAATCGTAAAAGTAAAATTAGAAGGTGTACAGTTTGTAGATGAAGTGCATGTATTTGAAATGGGTAAAAAGGTAGATAAAGCCACAGGGTTTATCACACCAACCTGGCCGCATTTGTCTGATGCATCACTGGGACATTACACAAATGTATTTGATTACAGTGTGGATATCAGTTCTGAAATGAATACAGATATCGGAATTTTAAAAGCACAGGTATTAGCAAGAGGAGATCATGTTGCAAATTATACTGATGTGGCAGGACTTACTGCAGATCAGTATAATGATGGCGCGGGAATGTCTGTAATGCTTTCTGCCCAGGCAGAATTTGACCAGTTGGTACATGGAATTATGACAGCCATTAATGATGTGTTAAGCCCTTTAACCACTAAAAGTTTTACAGGAGCAGACGGAACTGTTTACAACAATGTAAAAGTTTGGGATGAAGAAAAGGGTTGCGTTGGAAATGACGGAGAAAAACCTGGTCGTGAGCTTTTTGTAAGAAGAGGTATGGATCGATATAGAGAAGTTACGGCAGATGACGGAAAAGTGTACTATGTATACAACGAAGAAGATACTACAGATACCTCTAAGATGTACACTACTTACGGTGTGTCTGTAAATCAGGATTTATTAGATGCAGAATCAAATCTTCCGTATTTAAGACAAAACGGTGAAGTTGCACAGGCAATGGCAGAAGAACTGGCAGCAGTTTGGGAAAAGAAAGGAATGATTTTAAATCCGAATGATACAGACCCATGTACGTTTGAAGGCTATTACGAGAAGTTTATGAATGAATTGTCTACAAAGGGAAATGTGTACGAAAGTATTGCACAAAGCTTGTCTGGTTCAGTTACAAGTATCAGTAATCAGCGTCAGCAGGTAATCGGAGTATCTTCAGATGAAGAATTGACAAATATGATTAAATATCAGAATGCATATAATGCGGCAAGCCGATATATCAATGTAATTTCTGAAATGCTAGAACACATTATAACTCAGCTTGGATAAGAATAAGAGGTGAAAATATGCCATCAACATTTTTTGGATTAACAATTTCAAGTTCAGCCCTGACATCTTTTCAGGCTGCAACAAATACGGTAGCGAATAATATTTCCAATGTAAACACCAAAGGATATACCAGACAAGAGGCGATTCGTGTAGCAGCAGATGCACTCCGCGTAAACCAAAAGTATGGTATGGCAGGAAGTGGTGTTGATACCACAGAAATTAAGCAGATTCGTGATTTTTACTATGATGTAAGATATTGGGAAAACAATGCAAAAGTGGGATTGTATGATAGTAAGTTGTACTATATGCAACAGATTGAAGATTATTTGATTGATGATGACAGTGCAAAAGGTTTCTCAACCATATTAGATGAAATGTTTAATGCATTGAATACATTGAACAGTAATCCAAATGATTTGGATAAGCGTCAACAGTTTATCAGTAAATCCCAGAGCTTTGCAACATTTTTCAATTCCTTAAACACAGGACTTAGCAAGATTCAGGAAGACTGTAATAAAGAAATTGCAACACAGGTAGAAAATATCAACTCCATTGCACAGAAAATTGCATTATTAAATAAGCAGATTAATGTAATTGAACTTCAGGGAACCAATGCAAATGAATTAAGAGACCAGAGAGCACTTTTGGTAGACGAATTGTCTGAGTTGGTTCCAGTAGAGGTGGTAGAGACTCAGGTTAAAAACAGTAATTATCCGAATATGTATACCGGAGCAACCGATTATGTATTGAAAATCAATGGAAAAACTTTGGTAAATAACTTTGAGTATAAAACCTTAAAATGTGTTGCAAGGGATGAAAAGGTAAATCAGTCCGATATAGAAGGACTTTATGATATTTATTGGGCTGACAGCAATATTCCGTACAATGCAGCAAGTAAGGCATCGGATGGAAGATTAAGAGCCTTATTTGAAATCAGAGACGGTAATAATGCAGAAGGATTTAGCGGAAAAGTGCAGAATGTTACAGCCGGTACAGGCGGAGATATCGTAACACTGAAAAATCCGAGTATAACAGATGTGAACTATATGACAATGCCAACAGAAGGTATTCTTACTATGAATAATACACAGTACAGATATACCGGATTTACATATGATGAGGCTACTAAGACCTATCAGTTCCAGTTAGACACAACGCTTTCCGTAGAAGAAAAGAGTAAAGTAATGGGAAAAAATGCAGCAATCGGTGAAAATATCGATGCAATGGGAATTCCTTATTATCAGGCTCAGGCAAATGCATTTTTAAGAGAATTTGCAAAACAGTTTAACGAGATTCAAAAGAAAGGTGTTACTTTAGACGGAACACCGGGAGATTCTTTCTTCGTGGGAGAAAAGCCGGACGGAACAGAATGGAACTTTGGAGATTACAACTCTACTGTAGGAAGCAATATGAATACTTCTGGAAACTATTATTACTGGTTGACAGGAGCGAATGTAAAGGTAACTCAGAATGTAGTAAAGACACCGGAAAATATGGTAACACTTACTGCGGATGAGCTGGCAAACGGTACAGATAATCCATCTTTAGTAAATGAAATGGCACAGTTATATAAGAATGTAAAAATGTTCCGTGGTTCAGGAGCAAACGAGTTTTTACGTTGCTTAATCAGTGATAATTCTGTTGATACAGAAAAATCACAGCTTTTCCTGAAAAACTACAGTAATATTTCAGAAACTATTGTGCAAAAAAGAATGTCTATTTCCGGTGTGGATGAAGACGAAGAAGCACTTGATATGTTGAAATTCCAGAATGCCTACAACTTAGCATCCAGAATGATACAAACCATGAGCGAAATGTATGACCGGTTGATTTTGGAGACAGGTGTATAAGGAGGAACTTAAATGAGAATTACTAATAGCATGATTAGCAGAAACAGCATGAATAATATGAATACAAATAAGACCAATGTGAACACTCTGAATAATCAGATGTCCAGTCAGAAGAAGATTTCAAGACCTTCTGAAGATCCGGTTGTAGCAATTCGTGCACTGCGTTTAAGAAGTAATCTGAATGAGTTGAATCAGTATTATGAAAAAAATATTCCGGATGCAGAGTCCTGGATGGAAATTACTGAGAGCGCATTGAAAAATATGAAGGATATTTTAACAACGATAAGAACTCAGTGTGATAATGGTGCCAATGACTCGCTAACAGCAGAAGATAGAAATGCTATTTTGAAAAACCTTCAATCCTTAAGGAAGCAGGTATATGCAGAAGGTAATGCAGATTATGCAGGAAGAACTGTATTTACCGGATATAAGACCAATTCTACTCTTACTTTTTTAAAGGATGAGGAACAAATTAAGTATAGTATCAAAGAACCTGTTTCTTATGAAAATATAGAAGATAAAAATTACTATAGTAATTTGGTAACAGTTCCAACCAGCGCCAACGGGGTTACCGGTGGAGTAGCTATGGCAGATATGCCACAGCAGGTTTCTAACAAACGAATCCGTTTATCCTATGAGAACTTAGGTGATATGAATGCAGATGATTTGAAATATATTGCAGCAGACGGAACAGAAACTACATTAGATGGATATACTTATACAGATGCAAATGGAGCCAACCATACAGTAACGGTAAACACTTCAACAGATTATACTACCTGGGCAAATGGCGGTTATCAGGTAGGAGATGACGAAGTTATCTATTTAAAAGAAACAGGCGAGTTGATTCTTGGAAAAGATATTGCAAACCAGATGAGCAGTGAAAAGATGAAGTTGACTGCAACCTATACAAAAGAAGGATTTAAAAACGGCGAGTTAAGACCGGAACAATACTTTGATTGCCAGAACATTACAGACCCGGCAAATGTAATAAGTTATACAAAAGAAAATCAGGAAATATCCTATACCATTGCATTTAATCAGGACTTAGTAGTGAATACACAAGGTTCAGATGTATTCAATTCTTCAATAGGAAGAGATGTAGATGACCTTACAAATGCAGTAGAAGCCGCAATCGCTGCACATGATAAAGTAGATAAAATTAAGGCAATGATGGAAGAGACGCAGTATTCTGATACAGTATCTCAAGAAGGTTTGAAACAGTGGCTAGAAGCAGCGGAAAAGGAAGCAACTTATGCAGATGACAATATGCAAAAGTTGTATTCAAAGGGAATTGGCAAGTTTGACGGATATTTGAACGATGTGGTATTGGCAACTACAGATTTGGGAAGCCGTGCAGACCGATTAAAACTTACCAAGAATCGTATGTCTAACCAGCAGGCAACTTATGAAGAATTAAAGTCCAATAATGAAGATATGGATTTATCAGATATTATTATTGAGTATACATCTGCATATACAGCGTATCAGGCATCTTTGCAGGCATCTGCAAAGGCAAACGGACAGACATTGTTAAATTACTTATAGTAAATTGGAGGAAAACAAATGAAGGTAAATACAAGACTATTTGGGGAAATTGAGATTGAACAGGAAAAGATTATCTGTTTTGAAAATGGAATTATCGGGTTTCCGGACTGTAAACAATTTACATTGATTTTTGATGAGACCGATGATGGAGCGCGAAAAAATATTTCCTGGTTACAGTCTTTGGATGAACCTTCTTTTGCACTTCCGGTAATGGATCCATTATTGATAAAAGAAGATTACAATCCGCAGGTAGAACATGAATTGATGAAAAGCCTTGGTAATCTTACCGAAGAAAATACCTATGTATTGGTAACAGTAACCGTACCGGCAGATATTAAGAAAATAAGTGTAAATCTTCGTGCACCAATTGTTATTAACGTAGAAAATTTAAAAGCAGAACAGCTGATTGTAGACGATAGTTATCCGGTAAAGTATATGATATACGATATTTTGCAAAGCAAAAAGACGAAAGCAGGTGAATAGGATGCTGGCATTAACCAGAAAAAAAGGAGAATCCATTATTATTAACAACAACATTGAAATTAGCATTCTGGAAATGCGTGGTGATCAGGTGAAAATAGGTATCAGTGCACCAAAAGAGGTTCCTGTTTATCGAAAAGAAGTATATTTGCAGATTCAGGAAGAAAATAAGGCTGCAATCACAGCCGAAAGCCTGGAGGCATTAAAAAATATACTGTAAAGTCATAAATTTTTACGCAAAAATACCGATAATTATCATAGACTAGGGAAAGTTTAGGAGTCACAGGGAGGTGAATCAGATGATAGACGGAGTGAAGAATGCGGGAATGGCATATCAGGGAAGTAGCCAGAGTTCCTCATCTGTGGAGACAACAAGCAGTGTTGAAAGTAGTGATACACAAGCAGACGCATTAAAAGAAAATAGCACTGCCAAGTGGAACAAGCAGGAACTAAATATAGATGATGGAAAAGACGCATCAGAAAACAAAATGACTTCTCCCACAGAGGCATTAAAAAAAGCAGTAGAAGAAATTAATAAAAATGCTACCAATTCAGAAGTAGTATTTGGAATTCATGAAGCAACAAACCGTATGACCATTAAGATTGTGGATAAGGATTCCAGAAAAGTGATTAAAGAATACCCGCCGGAAAAAACACTGGATATGATTGCAAAGGTGTGGGAGCTGGCAGGACTTTTAGTAGATGAAAAAGGATAGGAGGAATACATATGGCTATCAGAGTATCAGGTCTGGTTTCAGGATTGGATACCGATTCTATTGTACAGGAATTAGTATCGGCATATTCTAAGAAAAAGGATACATATGTCAAGAAACAGACAAAATTGGAATGGAAAATGGATGCCTGGAAAGATTTGAATAAAAAAGTAAATAGTATGTATAAGAAACTTGGTAACTTGAAGTTATCATCTGCTTATACGAAAAAGACAACCACTTGTTCAGATGCAACGAAGGCATTAGTATCTGCGTCTAATACAGCAATTAATGGGACACAGAGCTTAAAGATTACGCAGGTGGCAAAAACCGGATATATTACAGGCGCAGAGCTTGACAAATCTGTAAGCAACTCTACTAAGCTGAGTGAATTAGGAGTAACAGGAGATGCTTCTGTTGCAGTAACCGTAAAGGGCGTGACAACAAATGTTGCTCTTAACGGTGATATGACAGTAAAAGATGCAGTGAATGCTTTACAGAAGGCAGGCGTTTCTGCAAACTATGATGAAGCAAATAGAAGATTTTTCGTAAGTGCCAAGGATAGTGGTGTGGAAAACGATTTTGCATTGACAGCTACAGATGCTAATGGTATTAAGGCATTACAGGGACTTGGTATCTATGTAAATAAAAACTCCAATACAGATGCTTATAAGGCATGGACGGCTTATGCAGTAGATGCATCTGGAAATGCTGCATTTGATGCTAGTGGTAATCAGATTGCAACTATTGATGAAGCAAAGACAAAGGAAAATCTTCAGACATATTTGGAAACAATCCGTAAGTATCAGTGGGAAGCTGCGCAGGATAGCAGTGTAAATGGTGGTACAATTAATAAATTGGATGCAAACGGAAATGTTGCCGATAGAGAAAACAGCAGTATTAAGTTCTTGGAACAGGATTCTGCAAATAAGAGAACAGAAAATACCAACTTATTGGCAAAGATTACATATGCTAATAATTATTTGTCATTAAGACAGGCACTGGATGCACAAACGCCACAGACAGATGCCGACGGAAATATGGTATATGAAGCAGATGGAACTACTCCGGTATTGGTTTCAAAACTGACAGATGATGAACAGCAGGAAATGTTTAATCTTTTAACAAAAAAGGATGCCTTAACAGAAGATGAGACAACCAGATTAAACGAGTTAAAAGAAAAACTGGATGTAGATGCAAAGGGCTGGAAGAAAATTGAAGGTCATGTAGATGCCGTAAAGCAGTTTCAGGCAGAGGATGATAATGCTTTGGATGTAGAGGCTGTTCGAGCTGCCTATGCAACGAATGGAAAAACAGGAATTGAAGCCCTGGTTGGTAAAGTGGAAACTGCTGAATCAGGAAATACTACTTATACCGGATGGACAGGTCAGATTGGTAAAAACAACGAAGAGATTACTGCCAATACAGAGTCTATTGCAGAGAAAAATGCTTACATAAACAGTCATGCACTTTTAATAGGAGCAGCACCGGAAAATGACACCACGACCATAGATGATCGTGTAGATACATTAATGAATAAGATTAATTTTGCGGCAGAGCAGTTAGTAAATGGAACGGCAGGTGGCTATAGTGATGCAAGGCAGGTTGAAGCTAAGGATGCTATCATTGAGTTAAATAATCAAACATATACTTCCGCAAGCAATAACATTACCGTAAATGGTCTTACAATTACTGCATTGCAGGAGACAAATGGTGATGAGATTACCATTACAACTTCTGCAAATGCACAGGGCATGTATGATACCATTAAAGGTTTCCTAAAACAGTATAATGAGTTGATCAAGGAAATGGATACTCTTTATAATGCAGACTCTGCGAAAGGTTATGAACCGTTGACAGATGATGAAAAGGATGCAATGACAGATAAGGAGATAGAAAAGTGGGAGCAGAAGATTAAGGATGCCATTTTAAGAAGAGATGATCGTTTGTCAACCGTTATGAGCACCTTTACTACAGCTATGTCAAAGAGTTTTAAACTCAGTGACGGAAAAACCTATAGCTTGTCTTCTTTTGGTATTAAGACACAGGGATACCTTGCAGCAGAAGAAAACGAAGGCTCTATGTATCATATTGACGGAGATCAGGATGATGAAATATCTTCCGGAAATACAGATAAGTTGTTAGCTGCAATTCAAAGTGATCCGGATGGAGTACAGGAATTCTTCCAGCAGTTAACAGGTAACTTATACGATGAATTGAATAAGAAGATGGGAAGCAGCACTTCTACACATAGTATCTATACCATATATAATGATAAGACTATGCAGACAGAGTATGATGAGTATACCAAGACCATCAAGAAATGGGAAGAGAAAGTGTCAGATATGGAAGATTACTATTATAAAAAGTTTTCTGCTATGGAGACGGCTTTGTCTAAACTACAGCAAAGTACAAGCTCATTAAGTGGCTTGTTGGGAACATCCTAATAAATCAAGGAGGATAATGAAGGATGATTGCAAACCAAGGATATGCAGCATATAGTAACAGTAAGCTTATGACAGCTTCACCGGGAGAGTTGACATTGATGTTATATGAAGGAGCAATTAAGTTCTGTAATATAGCAATTGTGGCAATTGAACATAATGATATTGAAAAAGCACATATCAATATTGTAAAAGTCGAGAACATTATAGAAGAGTTTCGAGCAACATTAGACCATAAATATCCGGTGTCAAAAGATTTTGAAAAAGTCTATGTGTATATTTATGATCGTTTAGTTGAAGCGAACATGAAGAAAGACAAAGAAATCTTAGAAGAAGTATTGAAGCATCTTCGTACCATGCGTGATACATGGAAAGAAGTTATGGTTCGGGTAAAACAGTAGTAAAAAGTGAGGGACTATTGCAAAAAAGGCAGTAGTCCCTTATTATATAAATATCAGGTATACGATAATAAGTGAGGTAGAAGAATTGGAGGGTTACAAGTACAATGCAAGATAAGGAATATGTTGCAATTTTGCGTCAGAGTTTGGAAAAAAAAGTTCGAATTTTAGATTTGATTATAGAAAAAAATAAAGAGCAAAGAGCAATTTTTTTAGATGAAACAATGCCACCGGAAAGATTAGAAGAAAATCTAAAAGAAAAAGGTGAGTTAATCGATCAGTTAAATCAATTAGATGATGGGTTTGAACAGGTGTACCAGAGAATAAGAGAAATCTTAGCAAAAGAAAAAGACACTTATCGTGATGAAATAAAAAAAATGCAGGAATTAATACGGGAAATTACAGATAAGAGTGCAACAGTACAAACCCAGGAATTGCGAAACAGAGAACTAGCCGTTCAGAAGTTTTCCTCGATTAAAAAGGAAATAAAAAAGGCGCGAACCACTACCAAGGCAGCTAGTCAATACTATAAGAACATGGCAAAAATGAATGTGGTAGACTCACAATTTTTAGATCAGAAGAAATAGTAAAGAATAACTGGAGGAATCCGGATGGTAATACAGCATAACATGACATCCATAAATGCCAAGTGTCAGTTAGGGATTAACACGGAAAATAAGAAAAAGTCTACAGAAAGATTATCCAGTGGATATCGTATTAATCGAGCAGCAGATGATACAGCAAGGAAGTAAATGCATTATAATGTCCTTTAATGATGCAAATATGGCAGAAGAAATGGTAGGGTATGCAAAGGGCAGTCAATGTTGGCACAATCAGGAAAGATAAACGAGGGTGTTTTACAACTTTTACAATAAAAATAAA